>OIWT01000023.1_pt1 | contig 210771 bp, 191 predicted proteins | sample 1587701 | NCBI WGS metagenome assembly OIWT01 (sample SAMEA3888904, study PRJEB22519) | human gut metagenome | biome: human gut; feature: human-associated habitat; material: faeces | place: Denmark | collected 2009
AAGCAGAAGGCCTTGCACAAGGCAGATTTGAGCTTATAAAAAAGTTCATTCAGAAAGGTCATTCATTTGAAAGTGCGTTAGATATGTTTGATATCACGGATAAAAAGGAAGTTGAAGCCTTGAAGAATGCGATAAAGGTTTGACAAAAATGAAATAAAGTTTTTGAGAGAAAACCTTTGAGAAATTTGATAAAAAATAACTATGAAATAAGTCAGGATGATGATAAAAAGCTGTGAAAGAAGTATGTGAAGAATGAATAAAAGATAAGTAATCAATAATTGTACTTGTCTTTGTTATGTGATACAATTTACTTACTTTTGAATTATATTTTTGCGAGGTAAAAAAGATGGGAAAGGTATGTAAAAATTGTGGCATGGAGAATGCTGACGAAGCAAATTTTTGTGAGGCGTGCGGTGGGAATGAATTTAAGAAAAATGCAGCAGCATTTGATCCTACCGAGGTACATAAAGAAGCGCTGAAGCCTGTAGAAAGCGACAAATCGGGATTAAACGGGGAATTTGTTTCTGAAAAAGCAGGCATAAATCCGCCGGTTGACGAGCAAGCAAAAAAGCAGATTACCAAAGAGAATTTTGTATTTGGTCTCCTCGGAGCACTTCTTTTTTCACTTATCGGCGCGGTCCTTTACTTCGCAGTGTACCAAATCGGAGTTATTGCCGCTGTTTGCGGACTTGCTATCTTTCTACTTGCAAATTTCGGCTATGTGAAATTTTCAAAAGCCGGTACGCTTACAACAAAGGGTATAGTTGTATCTGCCGTTATAACGCTTATCATGATTTTCTTTTCAGAATATTTTTGTCTTTCCTTTGAGATCTACAAGGTTTATAAAAATGAATATGATATAAATATTTTTGATGCAATAGGAGTTACATCGAGCTTCCTCAACGATTCAAACGTGTTGACTGGGTTCATTAAGGACCTCGCTATTGCGTATATAATCAGTGCAGTAGCCATTGTTTCTGAAATTGTTAAGAGAAGAAAGGCTGTATGATTTTTTCTTAAGATACAAGCGCTTTGACGTATCATTGTACCGCATAAAAGTTGATACCGCATAAAAACCGAAGTCGTCCGCACGTATGTGTTTGAATTTCTCAACACATATGACGTGGGACGGCTTTTTTAATTGGTTGATAAATTGTTTTAGGATATGATAAAATCAAAAAAACTTAAGAACGCGGTATAACAAAATCTTTATAAAATCAGGAGGCGATGTAATGTCAAAGAAAAATTATCCGTTTATATTTATTCACGGTATGCTCGGATTCGGTCAGGCTGAGGTCATAAATAATTATACGCCGTATTTTGGCATGTTTTCCGGTTCGATTGTCGGGATGCTCAAAGCCGAAGGCAAAGAGGCGTATGCCCCGACAATCTCAAGTCTCGGTTCCGCATGGGACAGGGCGTGTGAGATATATGCACAAATAGTCGGCGGAACCGTAGACTACGGAAAAGTACATTCTGCAAAATACGGCCACTCCCGCTTCGGGCGCACATATGACAGGGCGCTTGTGCCTGAATGGGGAAAGCTTGATGAAGAAGGACGGCGCAATAAGCTGCATATACTCGGTCACAGCTTCGGGGGTGCAACGGTAAGAATGTTTTCGCAGCTTATGGCGTTCGGTGCGCCAGAAGAGGTTGCCGGCACAGATAAAGGAGATATCTCACCGTTGTTTACAGGCGGAAAGGGAGACTGGATAAAATCGGTTACAACAATAGCCGGACCACACAACGGAACAACGGTTATGTCTGCAATAGGACCGCTGTTGCCGATGCTCAAGTGTGTGACATTCTTCGGATTTGCCGGTATCATGGACAATACGCCGGCAAACAGGATATATGATATGTGTCTTGATCAGTGGGGAATAACAAGTAACCCGAAGGAGAGATGCAATCCTCTGAATATGCTTAAAGTAAGAAAAATATTAAAAGCAATGAGATCAAAGGACAATCTTTACTATGATCTTTCTCTTGCAGGTGCCCGCGAGCTAAACAGGATGCTTGAGATAAACAATGAGGCATATCATTTTTCTGTTTCAACCAGCAATTCAATGCTTACACAAAACGGAAATCACAGAATGAAAGCGTCTTCATTTATCCCGTTCTGGTTGACCGGCAATCTTATCGGCAGCGCGAAGTATGATAAGTCAGTCGGAGAAAAGCTTGATTCGACATGGCTTGAATCAGACGGTGCCTCCAACACAAACTCTGCGCTTCATCCGGACGATGAACCGTTTACATATTGGGCTGACAATCACGGATGGGTATATAAAGGTGTATGGAATGTTATGCCTGTTTATCAGGGAGACCATATGGACGTTATCGGCGGTTCACTTCGTGCTGCAATAACACCTTATTATGTAACGAATTATTATAAAAACCACATTAAATTACTTGAAAACCTGGATGACTGAAGGGCTTATCATCCTCCTGAATAGGGAAGCATTTGAATTGAACAGGTAGTAAAATGCCACCGTAAATTTTATCTTTTGAATAAAACCCACCCCAAAAAGGCTTGACTTTTTGGGGTGGGTTCTTTGGCAACTGAGATTGATTAAAAGGTAATTTAAAATCAATGAATTTTTATTTCTTTTTTATCAAATCTGCGAGTGCAACTCCGAGGAAGACGACTGCAACGATAATTGCAGCGGAACTGTATCACCGGTGCTTGCGATAGCTTCCGCCGAATTTTTGAGTGCTCCGCCAAGTGTATAGTAGGAACCCTTTACATCGCTCAGAGGCGGCTTCTTCCACGGGGCTTATAAGTTTGTTATTCTTAAATGTTTTCGTTACGGTGAAGTTATTGTCTGCCGTAAAGTTTTTACCTTTGTGCTTACAGAGCTGTCACCGTGCCGATAAATACGGGGATTTCGTTTTCCACGTCGAGTATCATGTATATGAACGGTCTGTCAAGTCTCACGGTCTTCGGCTCTACGGGATCCATTGCAGCAGTTTCTTTAACCATTTCAACGGAGGTTGCGGCGCCGGCTTTTGTGCCCTGTTCACCGACCTCTATGAATGTCTTGTGGAGTACATTGCCGATGTATATGTTCCCCTCAACATGGTTTCCGAGCTTCGTAAAGTCAGCCTTTTTATTGTTGAACGCGTCTGTTATACCGAGTTCCTGAAGATCCTTGTTGAGGCTTTGTGAAAATTCTGTTTTAAACTTCGGTATGGTTGCATTGACCGACGGAAGTGTTGCACCGCTTGGGAGATTGTATACAAATGAAGCAAATTTTCTGAATCGTGCTTCGATATCTTCTTTTGCATATTTTTCGATGTAATCTCCGAGCGAAATATCTTCGTTCGGTAAGATGCCGACAAAAGCATATCTTCCGCTGTAGTATGGTTTTGCAAATCCGGTAGCGTGTTCGGTCTCGATATATATTGACTCATTTGAAGTCATATACGAGGCCTTTTGTTTTTCACCTTTTATGTTTGTGAATTTTTCGTTTGATATCTGTGTTTTAAGGTATGGCTCCTCCCATTTCGCATCAAAGCACAGAGCGTTTATAAGGAACATAACGGCATCCTTATCAATCTTGTCGAGCATCTGAGGAATCATGCCGTCCGTATTGTCTGAGACCCATTTGTTTATGTCGGCAACAGTTCCATCGTCAAACGGGGACTTAAATATGCCCGCACCGTAAAAGTTTGCATTGGTCTGAAGAAAATCCTTGTTCACGGTAAGACCGTCGTCTTTTTTTATCCAGATTGAATCAGCTATGGTGAGCTTCGTGTTTTTGTCATTTTTAAGATTGCTGCGTATATGGTTAGAAAAATAGTTTATATCGTCAATTGAAATCCCATAGGCAGCCTCGTACTGCCTGAGGGTTTCGCTGTCCGCTCCGTTCATTGCCATGCTGAGAGCCATGACCACGGAGAGCGGGGAGATGAGGGTGTTTTTATCACTCGCAGCCTGCTGAAAGAGCTTTACCGCGAAATCCGTAAAGGCGGCAGCGTCCGTGTCCTTGCAGGTGCCGCAGGTGTAGTCGGATTTATCTTCGGTTGACTTTATGCCCTCCATGAGGTCTACGGACTGTCCTCTGCTTTTAAATTTTTTCTGTGTTGTATTGCCGGTGTCTTCGCGTTTGCCGCATCCGGAAAGTCCGAATATCATGGAGAGTGTAAGCACCGAACACAGTATAACACTTATTATTTTTTTCATGGGTGTTGTCAAAAAAATCATTGTTTTCTCCTTTCGTAATAACCGTTTTTGTTGTACTGCCCATATATATCGTGCCATAAAAGAAGACGCGGAGGAAGTTCTTTTCATCACTAAATATTTATATTTTTTTTGGTAAAAGTGTCAAATTGCAAATAGTGCCTTTATATGGTATAATTACAGACGGCAATACACTCGGATTTGTTAACATTTTTTAGTAAGGAGGAAAGATATGAAGAGTAAATTGTTGAAGATTATGGGATTGGTATTTGCCATCTCGGTTGTATTTACGCTCTGCACATTAAGTGCCAGTGCAGTTACCACCGGTTGGCAGCAGGACGAAAACGGAGCATGGTTTTACTATGACCAGGACGGTAACGTTACCACAGGCTGGAAGCAGATCAAAAATGTTTGGTATTATTTTGAAGAAGACGGAACCATGGTCAGTGACTGCTTTTATACCATGGAGGACGGCAAAACGTACATGTTCAATGAGAACGGAGCTATGCTTACCGGATGGATCAGCAAAAAGTATGTACCTCTCGGAGACGTTTATTGGCGTTATGCAAATAAGAGCGGCGTTCTTTCAAAAGGCTGGGAAAAGCTTGACGGCAAATGGTATTATTTTGACGAAGACGACTTTGAAATGGCAAGAGGAGTAGTTGAGGTTGACGGAACGAAATATCTTTTCAACTATGACGGAAACCTTGTATACGGTTGGTACCAGGAAAAGGTCATGGACTATAAAGGAACACTACAAGACGGATTCTGGTATTATTCCGATTCTAAAGGTGTTGCACAGACCGGCTGGAAAAACATAAACGGAAAATGGTACTATTTTGATCCCTCAGAAGGCTTTATGTACCAAGGTCCTACTGAAATTGACGGAAAGCTGTGGAACCTCTCCTTTGACGGAAATCTTGTATACGGATGGTATCACCTTATCTATAAATATGACGGAGAAACATTCTACGGTTCATGGTATTACTCGGACAATAAAGGTGTTTTGAAGACCGGTTGGCAGTACATAGACTATAAGTGGTATTATTTTGAAGCCGGCTATGACGGTACCAGAGGCGAGATGCTCACAGGGTCGCAGAACATAGATGACAAGCTATATGTTTTCGATTCAAACGGTGCACTTTCTTACGGATGGACGTATTTCCTTGATAGAAATCATAAAAACGAAATTATAGGAGAAAGCTGGCTGTATTCGGACAGCAAGGGTATCGCAAAAACCGACTGGCAGTTTATAGACGGAAAGTGGTATTACTTTGATAAAAATCTCGGCTTTATGTATCTCGGCAGCAATAAAATAAAGGATGAAAGCGGAAACGAAAAGCTTTATTATTTTAACAGCGATGGAGCCTGGGTAAAGGGAGCTAACGGATGGCAGCACTGCACTCCTTATCTTAAGGGAGAAAAAATAACTGCTGAATACGGATGGAGTTATCTTAAAAACGGGACTCCGCTTACAGGCTGGCAGTACATTGATTATAAATGGTATTATTTTGAGGACGGCATCATGGTAACCGGTGCTTGGCTGATAAAGGATTCATCAACCGGCAAGCCTGTTGCATATTTCTTTGATAAGAACGGAGCTTGGATAAAGAATGTTTCCGGATGGTTCCAGGATTATTATTTCTATGAAGTAAATAAGCCGGTATATATGAGAGATTGGCTCTACGTTGAAAAAGGAAAGGCCGTTACCGGTTGGAAGATGATAAGTGGTAAATGGTATTTCTTTGATGATTACGGATTTATGTCCCAAGGTGTAACCGAGGATCCTTATACCGGTAAGGTATACTACTTCAAAGAGGACGGAAGCATGATCACAAAGGCTTCTTGGGTTCGTGATTTCTTTTTTAATCCCGAAAAACAGAAATACGAGTATGAAACGTATAGCTGGTATTATACAAATACTGACGGTACTCTAAAAACCGGATGGCTCAAGATAGGTTCAAAGGAATACTATCTCGATCCTAAAAATGGCGGACGTATGGCTGTAGGTTTTGTAAGAATAGATGATTACTACTGTTATTTCAATGCAGATGGAGTACTTGTAGGAAAAGAAGAAGTTAAATAGATTGTTTAACAGTAAATAACGAAGCGGAGCGACAAGTTGTCGCTCCGCTTTTCGTTATTAATTATTTTCTGTAATCGCAGGCATCTATGAAGTTGTCAATGATGTTTTCAAGAGCAGAGCGCTGTCTGTTCGGAAGATCTGAAATCTTGTTTATGAGATTTATGTCATCAACCTCGGAGATGACTCCCTTCAACAGATAATCGGTGCTTACTCCGAGTGCGTCGCTTATCTTCCAAAGATTGATAGGACGCATTCCCTTTGCTCCTCGTTCCGCAGTGGAGAGCATCTGGACAGTTATTCCTGCCTTTTCCGCAAGCTCCTCTTGGGAAAGACCGAGTTGTTTTCTTTTTTCGACAATTCGTTTTCCCATGTTACTGAGCGTCTTATCATATTCAATCATATTCTGCACCTTTCTTTTAAGTTCCAGAGTATCTCTCCTATCATAGATATTTTATATATTATTGTGGATTTAATGAAGATACTAAGATGTTTACTTTTCAAAAATAGCGTATATTTATACAGATATATTTCCTATTATTGCAATGTACTTAACAAAGAAGAAATAATGCCAAAAAGTTCTGAAAAGTTATGATGATTTTATTCCAAAGGTTCATCCTCTCCGCTTTTGTAAAGCAACCGCTCAAATTGTCCGTTAAAAGGACAATTTGTATGAAAATATTTGTAAATACATACTATTAGTTTGAAAACATACAAAAAGTATGTTACAAAGTGTATGCTTTTACCTTAAAATCATAATCGGTGATGGAAAATGATAGATTATGCAGCAATAGGTAAAAACATTAGGAAGTGCAGGCGTGAAAACGGCATGACGCAGGAGGATGTTGCGGAAAAACTGGGTGTTACACCGGATTACGTGAGTAAGGTTGAAAACGCACAGAAGCATCCGTCCTTAAAGCTTCTTGACAGGCTTGCAATCCTTTACAACATGGATATGTCGGAGTTCATAACGGGTATCAATCCGGAACACGACAACTACGGTATGCCTGAGTTTTTCGGTATTATCAAGGATTTTGAGCCTGAGACCAAAATTCTCCTTCTGAAAACTGCGCAATCTTTTGCGGAAATTGACGAAGCCTTGAAAAAAGCAAAAAAATGATATACTCTAACAGTTACAGGGGTAACTTTAACTTAACGTTACCCTGAGAACTGTTATGGGGTAACACTCTATGAAAAAACATATTGGCTTTAATAGAATTTTATTTGTAGCTGTGGCAATTATTTTATTGCTCACGGCTTCGTCTTGTTCCGAAAGCAAAAGTAATCTAAGGCTTCACCTTACCGACTCGTCTTCGGTGATTGTCGATAAGATGTCGGAGTGTATGAGCCTTAAAGATATTCTTTCGGATCTTTCCGGAACAGACCTATTTTTAAAGCTCGAAACAGACGGACTGGAGTGTAAAGCAAAGAAGGATGAAAAGGCATCTACGGTTGACTATCTTTATTATGACAAGGACGGAGACCTGGTGTTTATTGATTATGAGGGATACGGCGAGGACTCGTTTGAGTACCGTACGACTTCAAAGAGCGGGCTGCCGATGACCGTTCTTTATGTTGATGATGACGGAAAGCGCGTCTCCGCATCCGTAACCACATCTGAATACATTGCGGATTTCAAAAGCCCTGACAAAGCAGAAAAATACGGGGCAAAGGAGGTCATTGTAACCTCCGGCGATGTATCAAGCGGCAGTATAGGGAATTCTGTCACCTATACTATTGACGGCAGAAATTGCTTCGTAAGTGCAGCGTATTTTTTTGATAAGGACGGATTTCATCGCTATTCATGCTCCCTGATTGACGGAAAGTATGATGAATATGATGATGTAATCTTCGAAAAAGTTGACAGTATAAAAGACGATTCAAAAATCCTTTCTTTGGCAAACGATGAAGCTGTTGCAGATACCGAAATAATGATAGGTAATCACAGTATAAAGTACAAAGAAAACTCAAAAGGCTCAAGGGAATGGTATATAATTGCCGACCTTTTATTTGTCTTTGATGAAAGTAAAAAAGCCGAAAGCTTTTCTGCGGCTCACGGGCTTGAGGTGAAAAAATCACCATACAATGACAGCCTTATGACCGCTACCGTGCCGAAAACCGTTATTCCGGTTGACAGCTCATTTGAAGGCTTCGGTGAATTTCTTGTCACGGAGTTCAATGATTATTCCTTTGAGAGCATAAAGCTCACAAAGGACGGAAAGCTTTGCGGCTTTGGCAAAGAGAGCCGGCTTTCCGACTATTATTGATTTTTGTATACAACAAAGCCCCGACAGGCTTACGCCGGTCGGGGCCTCGTTCGTTTAAGAAGGGATGAAATAGAGAAATGGATTATTCGATTTCAAGATGTTTTGTCTTAGGTGATTCAACCTTCTGCTTTGGAAGGTTGAGTGTAAGAACACCGTTATCATACTTTGCTTTGATGCCTTCCGCGTCAACGCCGTTCAAGGAGAATGAACGTGAGTAAGAACCGTAGGAACGCTCGCAACGAAGAAACTTGCCTTTTTTGTCTTTTTCCTCATGTTCTGAATGACGTTCTGCCGAAAGAGTAAGAGTGTTGTCATCGATGTCTATTTTGATGTCGTCTTTCGAGAAGCCCGGAAGATCTGCGGTCAGTTCGTAATGATCACCCTCATCGGTGATATCTGTGCCGAAGCCTGCCATTTCATTGTTACCACCGAATACCGGTGTGTTCCAGAAGCTTCCCATGAAGTTATCCATTTCACGGAACGGATCATAAACTGATAAATAATTTCTACCAAACATACAAAAGCCTCCAAAAATAAAATGTCATTTGATTGTCTCTCGGAAATCCCCGGACTCCTGTCATCCGGTTCTTTTCCTTTTGACAATTATCATTATACTCACTTTTTCTTAAAATGTGTGAACAAATTGTAAACATTTAGCACTCTTTTCAAAAGAGTGCTAAACAAAGGGACAAAAGCCTTCATCAAAAAGGTGAGAAGTGCCCATATGTCGATAAAATCCTGTGGTAGAAGATGTGTATCTGTGGTATACTTTTTTTGTTATTATTTTATACGGAGGCAAAATCATGCAGGAAAAGTTCGAGAGCTTCAGAAAACAATACCCTGTATTTATATATAAGGATTATCATATCTCCGTTAAAGACGGGGAGTATGTCGAACTGACATATGATTTTGAAGTTCCCGGTCTATGTGAGTTTCATCCGTCAAACAGGATAAGAACATCAAATCTTGAGATTATCAACGACCCTGAGTCGGAAACGGCGAGGCATCTCGCTTTCTCCCTGGGCATGGTTGAGCTTGTAAGCTATTGGAAGCCTATGTGCTCTCCGAATGTTGAGGTGCTTTGCGGAACTTTAAGCGAGGCGGAGGCCGAATGGTGGAAGAAGCTTTATTTCGGCGGTCTGGGTGAGTTCTTCTTTAAAAACGGGATACGGACGACGCTGTCAGATTTTATGACAATAAAATCTGCGGGAGCAAGCGACGACGCTGACGGCAGTTGCGGCGACAGTGACTGCAGTGGCAGCGATAGCAGCTGTGATGACAGTTTCGGCGAGGTGCCGAAACTGTCAAAGGTCGCGCTTGCGAGTGGGCAAGGGGATGCTTGCCCGCCGAAGCCGTTTAAAAATGCACATATCAAAATAATTCCGGTCGGCGGCGGAAAGGACTCGTGTGTGACTATGGAGCTCACGAGGGGGTTCGCTGACAAGGTTTATTGCTTTACAGTGAACGATCAGCCGGCGAGAGAGGAGTCCGCCGCCTGTGCAGGCTATACCGACGCACGCATGATAAGGACGTACAGGACGTTGGACAAAAATATGCTTGAGCTCAATGCGCGCGGCTTTTTAAACGGCCACACACCGTTTTCGGCGATAGTTGCGTTTTTATCTGCGTATTGCGGATATCTTTTGGGTGCGGAGCAGATTATATTATCAAACGAATCAAGTGCCAACGAGGGCAATTTGTCAGAAAAAACCGAATTTGAGGTCAATCATCAGTATTCAAAGTCATATGAGTTTGAAAAGGATTTCTCATCATACCTCGAACGGTCGGTCGGTGTACCCATAAAGTATTTCAGCCTTTTGCGCAGCTTTAACGAGCTTCAGATCGCAAAGCAGTTTTCGGCATATAAAAAATATCATTCGGTTTTCAGAAGCTGTAATGCCGGCTCAAAGAAAAATATCTGGTGCGACAACTGTGCAAAGTGCCTTTTCGTATATATAATTCTCTCACCGTTCCTGACAGAGGATGAAATGACGGGAATCTTCGGTGAAAATCTTCTTGCACGCAGTGACCTTAGAGAAATATTTGACGGACTTGTGGGCTTCTCGGAGGTTAAGCCCTTTGAGTGTGTGGGCACACATGTAGAGATAAATGCAGCACTTAAAGGGACCGCCGAGAGATATATCGCCGAGGGCAGAAGACTTCCGGTTTTGCTCGAGTATTACTATGACCGAGTGCCGCATGAAAACGGTGCCTTTAAAGAGCTTCTCTGTGAATTCAACCATGAAAATGACATACCGGAGGAATTTTTCTCCGCGGTAGATAAGATGTACAATTATGTAAAAGAGGTCTGAAAAATGAAAACAGATGTTGCGGCAAAGGGAATAACGGAATTTTTAGACGATAAAACCGTGCTCATAATGGGATTCGGCAGAGAGGGCAGATCGACGTATAATTACATACGCAAGCACATGCCTGGCAAGCCGCTCGTTATATGTGACAAAAATGATATCGCGGACGAAGCTCTCTCTCGTGACCTGAACGTAAGACTTGTCTGCGGAGAAAACTATACTGACATCATAAACGACTTCAACGTTGTTATAAAAAGTCCGGGAATTGCGGTCTGCGACCTTCGTATAAATGACGATGTATTTGTTACCTGTCAGACGGATTTGTTTATGAAATATTCGCCGGCAACCAAGATTGGAATAACCGGCACAAAGGGTAAGACAACAACATCAACGCTCACCTATGACATACTTAAGGCGGCAGGCATCAACACTTGCCTTGTCGGCAATATAGGGGTTCCCGTACTCGACATAATAGACGACAGTCTTGACATGATTGCCGTTATTGAGATGTCGTCACATCAGCTTGAATTTACGAGGACTTCACCTCATGTTGCAGTGCTTACAAACATATATGAGGAACACCTCGACCACTACAACGGCTTTGATGGGTATGTTGCGGCGAAGATGAATATCGTAAAGCACCAGCATGTTTGCGACTTCTTCATCCGCAACCGCGAGCAGGATATCTCTCAGTTTATTGATCCGTCACTCATAAAGTCACAGCAGATTTTGATAGGCGCGGATGAAGGCTGCCGGGACGAATTTCTCGCAAGCCTTATAGGCATCAATCCTCATCTTCCCGGCAGACAGGGAGCACAGGACACCTTTTTCGCCGCAACCGCAGCCGGCTGTCTGGGTGTCGGCAATGCAGCAATCAAAAAAGGTATAGAAAGCTTTGAGGGAATCCCTCACAGACTCGAATTCGTCGGCAAATACGACGGTATTGACTTTTACAACGACTGCATTGCCACCGTGCCGACAGCCGTCATGCTCGGTGTTGACGCACTTGAGCGCGTAAACACCCTTATCATCGGGGGTATGGACAGAGGCCTTGACTATTCCGATTTTGAAAAAGAGCTTTCCGAATCCGACATAAAAAATATCATCTGTATGCCGGAAACGGGCTATCAGATAGGGGATGCTCTTAAAAAAATACCGGGTGTCCCGGAGTCGAAAAATATCATTGAGGTACGTGATATGAAGGAGGCTGTAGACGTTTCGTTTGACGTTACGGAAAAGGGAAAGATATGTCTTATCTCTCCCGCCGCTTCAAGCTACAATTACTACAAGAACTTTGAAGAAAAGGGTGACCATTTCAAAGCGCTTGTCAGAGAACACGACTGAGAATTCGGGAAATTAAACGGACGCATTTTTTCAAAAAGCTTATTTAAAATAAAACAGCCCTGCGGCCAACGCCGCAGGGCACATATTTTATCTCAATATCGCTGTTTTGCTTTTAGCCATGCTGTGAGACTCTTGCTTTTCTGTAAAACACATGTTCTTTTTTAAGACTCACATTTTTCTTTAAAAAACAGACTTTTCAGTGAAAATTGATTTTTTTGAAAATCAAGCTTTTCCGTCTGAGCCGAGAACGTTCAGAATCTTGTGCGATACCATATCCTTTACGGCCTGACGAGCGGGCTTCAGATACTGACGCGGATCAAAATGGCTCGGATTTTCCGCAAGATACTTTCTGATACTTGCCGTCATTGCAAGGCGAATGTCAGAGTCGATATTTATCTTGCATACAGCGAGCTTTGCAGCCTCACGGAGCTGACTCTCCGGAATACCTATGGCATCCGGCATATCTCCGCCGTATTCGTTTATCATCTTTACAAACTCCTGCGGAACGGATGAAGAGCCGTGAAGAACTATCGGGAATCCCGGAAGTCTCTTTATGCACTCTTCAAGAACGTCAAAGCGGAGTGGGGGAGGAACAAGGATACCGTCAGCGTTTCTGGTGCACTGATCAGCCGTGAATTTGTATGCACCGTGAGATGTTCCGATGGCTATAGCGAGAGAATCACAGCCTGTACGTGAAACGAATTCCTCAACCTCTTCCGGGCGGGTGTAGCTTTCCTGACCTGCTTCCACAGCAACCTCGTCCTCAATTCCGGCAAGAGTGCCGAGCTCGGCTTCAACCACTGCGCCGTGATCGTGAGCGTACTCAACTACCTGCTTTGTAAGAGCGATGTTGTCCTCAAATGATTTTGAAGACGCGTCTATCATAACAGAGGTAAAGCCTCCGTCGATACAGTCCTTGCAGAGCTCAAATGAGTCACCGTGGTCAAGGTGAAGCGCTATTGGTATGTCTGGATACTCCGTGACTGCGGCTTCGACAAGCTTTTTAAGATACGTGTGATTTGCATATGCACGTGCCCCTCTGGATACCTGAAGAATAACCGGGCTTTTAAGCTCTCCGGCAGCCTCCGTTATGCCCTGAATGATTTCCATGTTGTTTACGTTGAACGCGCCTACGGCATATCCTCCGTTGTACGCCTTCTTAAACATCTCTGTTGTTGTTACAAGTGCCATGCTGATTACCTCTATTCCGTAAAAAATTTATCTGAAAAACGGTGATAAATGTTGATAAACCAATGTCGAAAGCACTTGCGTGCCGACCTTCATGTTATAGGTTAAACATGGGTGCTTTATCAGCATTAACAAGTATGATTATAATACAAACAAATATACATTGTCAAAGTATTATAGCCGTGATAAAATAGTTTGAAATAAAATTTACCGTCAGTTCAAAAACGGATAATAACGGAGTGGTACCAATGGCAAAAAAAACTGAGTATGAGTTGTCAAACAAGATTGCAAACCTTAAGCCGTCTCTCGTGAGGGAGATACTGAAGGCTGCGTCCGTTCCGGGAACTATTGCCTTTGCTGCGGGGAATCCTGCACCGGAAGCCTTTCCTATTGACGATGTAAAAAGAATATCCTCGGAGATTTTTGCAAATGACCCGATACTCGCTCTTCAGTACGGAGTGACCGAGGGCTACGGACCTCTTATTGACGAGCTTACAAGCTTCGCAAGGTCGAGATACGGTGTCGGTACCGAAAATGATTCGCTTATGGTGACGAGCGGTGCGCAGCAGGTTATGGATCTTGTGACAAAGGTTCTCTGCAACGAGGGTGACGTAGTTATCTGTGAAAATCCCTCGTTTATAGGCTCTCTTAACTGCTTCAGATCCTACGGAGCAAGGCTTATCGGGGTTCCTCTTGAGGATGACGGTATCTGTATATCCGCTCTCGAAGATGCGTTAAAGAGCAATAGTAAAGCGAAAGTACTTTACACTATACCGAATTTTCAGAATCCTGCCGGCGTAACCATGTCATATGAGAAGCGAAAAGCCGTGTACGAGCTTGCTTCAAAGTACGATATCATAATCCTTGAGGACAATCCCTATGGTGATCTCCGTGTTTCGGGCGAGGACATCCCTGCCATAAAAACACTTGATACGGAGGGTCGTGTGGTCTATGCGGGAACCTTCTCAAAGGTTATCTCACCGGGAATACGTGTCGGCTATGCGGTAGGCCCAAAAGATCTCATCTCAAAGATGGTTGTAGGCAAGCAGACGAGCGATGTACACACCACCATGTTTTCACAGCTTTTGGTTTACAGATGGCTTACCGAGTGCGACGTCTCCGCTCATATGCAGAGGATGCATGAGATATACGGGCGCAAGCTTGAACTCATGTGCGGACTCATTGACAGCGAGCTCGGTGACGCGGTAACATATGTTAAGCCGCAGGGAGGACTTTTTGTCTGGTGCAGACTGCGTGAGGATATCGACATGATGACCTTCTGTAAAAAAGCGGCCGATGCTCATGTTGCGGTCGTTCCGGGCGTGGCTTTCCTGACTGATGAAACCGCAAAAACGCAGTATATACGCCTCAATTTTTCAACCCCGTCCGATGAAGATATCATAAAGGGTATGAAGATTCTCGGTGAAATTGCGAGGGACTTTGATAAATAAATTGAATTTTCGGCAGTCTTACAAGAAACGATAAGTCGAGGACTGTACATCACACAAGCGTTATTTTAAAATAAGGAGCAAAATTCAAATGGAAGAACAGATAAAGAAGAAAAAAGTGCTGAGCCTCATTCAGCCCAGCGGAACACCGACTCTCGGAAACTATCTCGGGGCTCTCAAAAACTGGAATGATATCGCATCTGAGTATGACTGCGCGTTCGGAGTTGCCGACCTTCATGCAATCACCGTTCGTCAGGATCCTCAGAAATTCCGCGAGCAGATAAGAAATATGTACGCTTTGCTTTTTGCAATAGGACTCTCTCCCGACGAAAGCATAATTTTTGTTCAAAGTCAGGTTCCGACGCATGCACAGCTCGGTTGGATACTTGACTGCTACACTCAGTTCGGCGAGATGTCGCGAATGACACAGTTTAAGGATAAATCAAAGACGCACGCGGACAATGTAAACGTCGGTCTTTTCGCATATCCCGCACTTATGGCTGCCGACATACTCCTCTATCAGGCTGATTATGTACCCGTCGGGGCTGACCAGAAGCAGCACCTTGAGATTGCGAGGGATATCGCAGACAGGTTCAACGGTATATACGGTCAGACCTTCAAAAGCCCGGAGCCCCTCATAGTTAAAGAGGGGGCAAAGGTTATGTCACTTGTCGACCCTGCAAAGAAGATGTCAAAGTCCGATTCTAATCCCAAGGGCTTTATCTCCATGCTTGACACGCCGGATGTTATCGCAAAGAAGTTCAGAAGTGCGGTTACGGATTCAGAGGCGTGTGTGCGTTATGCAGAGGGTAAGGACGGCGTGAATAACCTTATGAGTATCTACTCCTGCTGTACGGGACGCAGCTATGAGCAGATTGAGAAGGAGTTTGAGGGAAAGGGCTACGGAGATTTCAAGTCTGCGGTTGCGGATGCCGTAATAGCCGAGCTTGCGCCCGTTCAGTCGGAATTCACACGACTTATAAACGAACGCGCGTACCTTGAAGAGTGTATGAGGAAGGGCGCCGAGGCGGCAACACGTATCTCGCAGCGTACCCTTGACAAGGCTATGAAAAAGATAGGCTTTTACCAATTTAAGTCTTGACTTTTTGTATTTTACGGCGGTAAACTAAAAAAGTTGAATCTCGGCGTTGTTTACTTTAAAAAGCCGTACATCGCAAACGGATATGTGTACACAAAAAGACGTGTGTATCCCAAAGGGCGCGTGTATTGCAAAAGTATATGTGTATCGCAAACGGATGCGTAAAGCCGCCGAATAAATTATTAAAAGAAAGAGGTGCTCACTGTATGGACTGCGACGGATACCGAAGTTGCAATCACACCGGTTTTTGTTCTGAAAAATATGCGTACGAGTGGGTCACTGAATTTTCAGAGTGAGCCTTTGAGGGTATGTGCTCTGTTCTGACATGATTTCAAAGCCCCCGACTCGTACGGAGTTCGGGGGTTTTATTATGGAAGAAATGAACTATGAAAATCTTAAAAAGCTTATTGATGAGGGGAATTTTTCCTTTCTTCGTCATGAGCTTTCTGAGATGAATGAGGTTGACATAGCCGAATTCTTAGGTGAGCTTGACAGGGAAACCATGATAAAGGTTTTCCGTATTTTGCCGAAGGATATCTCGGCAGACGTTTTTGCATACCTTGAGTCGGAAGATCAGGGAGATATCATTTCCTCTATCACGGATACCGAGATAAAAAAGCTTGTGGATGAGCTCTTTCTTGACGACGTCGTTGACCTTGTAGAGGAGGTTCCCGCAAACCTTGTAACGAGGATACTCAAAAACGCAACCCCCGAAACACGAAAGCTCATAAACACATACCTGAGTTATCCCGATGACTCTGCCGGAAGTATAATGACCAATGAGATGGTCGAGCTTCATGACAGACTCACCGTTTCCGAAGCCATTGATCATATACGTCGTACCGGTATTGATAAAGAGACCATTTATACCTGTTACTGCATTGATAACAGCCGTCACTTAAAGGGTACGATTGACCTTGCTGACCTTGTTTTTAATGATTCCGATGCGCTTATACGCGACATCATGGATGATGATAAGCAGCTTATTTACGTGAACACCCTTGATGACCAGGAAAAGGTTGCCGAGGTAGCGAAGCACTACGACCTGCTTGCAGTTCCCGTGGTTGACAATGAGAACCGCCTTGTAGGCATGGTAACTATCGATGATATCATGGATATCATCGAGGAAGAGACCACCGAGGACTTCGAGAAGATGGCAGCTCTTTTGCCTTCTGAAGACGAGTATCTCAAAACACCGGTTATCACACTTGTAAAAAACCGTATAGGATGGCTGCTTATACTTATGATTTCCGCAACCCTTACAAGCACCATTATTTCCTCTTTTGAGAAGATGCTTGCCGCGGTTTCGGGACTTACGGCGGCAATACCGCTCATAACGGGAACCGGAGGAAATGCCGGAAACCAAAGCTCGACCATAGCCATACGTTCTCTCGCTCTCGGAGAGATTGAACTTAAAGACTGGCTCAGGGTTCTTTTTAAGGAGATACGGGTTGCCGTTATCTGCGGTGCAATTCTGGGCTCCGTAAACTTTATACGTATGATGATACTCGGAGGACTGGGCTCTTTCGGAACATATATGGTGGTTTCCGCCGCTATGTTCTTTGCGGTTGTTATGGCAAAGATGATAGGCTGTATGCTTCCGCTGCTTGCCAAGGTGCTTAAGATTGACCCCGCCGTTATAGCCGGACCGGTCATTTCAACACTTGTTGACTCCTTAAGTCTTCTCGTTTACTTCTTCCTTGCAAAAGCATTTTTACTTTGATGGATTTATGTATTGCCCGACGTCAGTCGGGCATATTTTTTGAAAACAGTCTTTGAGAAAATCATATAAAAAACAGAGAAAACGAGAGAAAACAAGAGATTTTAAAATCTAAATTGAAAAACGGATAAATAATTGTTGACTATTGTTTTTGGCGGTGTTATTATAACTAGGCAATTAAAACTATAAGTGCCCGTAGGGCATGAAATCTTAGGAGGAATAAGTTATGTCAACTTATATGCCAAAAGCAGGCGACATCACTCGCAAGTGGTATGTACTTGACGCAGACGGAAAGACACTCGGCGCTGTTGCTGCCGAAGCTGCTACTCTCCTTCGCGGAAAGCATAAACCGACATTCGCTCCTCACGCTGACTGTGGTGATCACGTAATCATCATCAACGCTGAGAAGGTTGTTCTTACAGGTAAAAAGCTTGAACAGAAGATGTACTATCATCATACAGGTTACATCGGTAACATGAAAAAGGTTAAGTACAAGGATCTTATGAAAACAAAGCCGGAGTTTGCCGTTACAAAGGCTGTTAAGGGAATGCTTCCCGACACAACTATCGGCAGAAAAGCTTTAACAAGACTTCGTGTTTACAGAGGAAGCGAGCATCCGCATGCTGCTCAGAGCCCTGAAGCACGCGAATTTTAAGAGAAGGAGGATGAACGAATATGTATAATGATAACCCATATTTTTACGGTACAGGCCGTAGAAAAAGTTCTGTAGCTCGTGTACGCGTTTATCCGGGCAACGGAAAGATTACTATCAACGACAGAGACATCGACGATTACTTCGGTCTCGACACACTTAAGCTTATTGTTCGTCAGCCTCTCGAGCTTCTCGGTCTTACAGAGAAGTTTGACATCGTTTGTCGCGTAAACGGCGGCGGTGTTTCAGGTCAGGCAGGTGCAATCCGTCACGGTCTTTCACGTGCTCTTCTTCAGTATGACGAGGCTCTTCGTCCGCAGCTTAAGAAGGCAGGCTTCCTTACTCGTGACCCACGTATGAAGGAAAGAAAGAAGTACGGACTCAAAGGCGCTCGTCGTGCTCCGCAGTTCTCAAAGAGATAATCTTTCGAAAACGAAAATATCAAAAGCAGAGAATCCCGCAAGTGTTATACCTGCGGGATTTTTTTGTATAAAGCTTATTGTATTCAATCAGGACAAAAGTTATAATTAGAATGATTTTTGATATGCTTTTTTTTGGAGGCCTTATTTATGAACAACGAAATAAAACCCGGACTTTATCGTCACTTTAAGGGAAATGAGTATGAGGTGCTTTACATCGCCAAGCACAGCGAAACGCTTGAGCCGATGGTGGTTTATAAGGCGCTTTACGGTGACGGAGGCGTATGGGTCAGACCGGCGGAGATGTGGAACGAAACAGTCACGCGTGAAGGAAAGACCTTTAAAAGATTTGAATATATCGGTGATTGATAATTATTTTCAGCTTTTACCGTTATTTATGTTAAGGCTGATTGCATTAGTTGTTGACTAATGTTATAATATGCAAAATATTTTTAGGAGGACTTCTTATGAACATTGTTTGCCTTGATATGGAGGGCGTGTTGGTACCTGAAATCTGGATTGCTTTTGCGGAGAAAACCGGTATTCCGGAGCTCAAAAGAACAACCAGGGACGAGCCTGACTACGACAAACTCATGCAGTACAGATTGGATATACTTAAGGAGCACGGTCTCGGTCTTAAGGAGATACAGGAAACTATCTCGGAGATAGACCCTATGCCTGGTGCAAAAGAATTCCTCGACGAGCTCAGAAGTCTTACACAGGTTATTATTCTGAGCGACACATTTGAACAGTTTGCCGGTCCGCTTATGAAAAAGCTCGGCTATCCGACCATCTTCTGCAATACTTTAAAGGTTGCTGAAAACGGAGAAATCACAGGCTACAGAATGCGCTGTGAAAAGTCAAAGTACACCACGGTAAAGGCTCTTCAGTCCATAGGCTTTGAGACAATCGCCAGCGGAGACAGTCATAACGACCTCGGAATGATAGGGGCATCAAAGGCAGGCTTCCTTTTCAAGAGTACGGATGCCATAAAGGCTGAGTATCCCGAGCTTCCGGCTTATGATGAATATGACGACCTTCTTGCAGCAATCAAGGCAGTACTGTAACAGGGTACAAAAACTTAATAATTGAGTTATAAAAATTTGTTCTGAACATATTTTCAGTATATTACAGAGGTGTGTTTCTTATAAAAAGGAAACATTAATGGGTGACGTATAACTGCTTCACATTGAATTTGTGACAGTATATTCGGGCGGCTCGACGTAACAAGTGATGAAAACATGCCACTTAATATAAAAAATATTAAGCACAAGGAGTAAAAACATGGAAAAACTCAAAAAATTCCTCAATGAAATTTTCATTGACGGTCTTTCAGGCATGGCTCTGGGCTTGTTTTCGACGCTTATCATCGGCACGATTATTGCCCAGGTCGGAACACTTATCGGCGGTACGATCGGTATATACATGATTGTTATTGCCAATGTCGCAAAGTCGCTTACAGGCGCAGGTATCGGCGTCGGCGTTGCCGTAAAGCTTAAGCAAAGTCCTCTTGCTACGGTATCGGCGGCTGTTGCCGGCCTTATCGGCGCATTTCCGGCTGTCGGCAGCGGTCTCACCGAAATCGTACTCGGTAAGCCGGGTGAGCCTCTCGGAGCTTTTGTTGCGTCAATCGTTGCAATTGAGCTCGGAAAACTTGTTTCCGGAAAAACACCGGTTGATATCATAGTGACTCCGCTTGTCTGCATACTTACGGGCGCGGCTGCGGGTCTCGTTGCGGGACCGCCTATTTCAGCCTTTATGATTTGGCTCGGAAATATCGTAAACTACAATGTTGACGCGCATCCGATAATCGGAGGCGTTATAGTATCCGTTCTCATGGGAATGATACTCACACTTCCCATAAGTTCGGCTGCCATAGGCATCTCCATGGGTATTACGGGACTTGCCGCAGGAGCCGCAACGATAGGCTGTTGTTGCAACATGGTCGGCTTTGCGGTTGCGAGCTACAGGGAGAACAAGATGGGCGGACTTATCGCACAGGGTCTCGGAACCTCTATGCTTCAGGTTCCGAATATCGTGAAAAAACCTGTTATCTGGATTCCAGCAATCGTTTCGAGTGCCGTTTTGGGACCTGTATCATCGGCTGTTCTTCATATGAAGAGCGTACCTATTGGCTCGGGAATGGGTTCGGCAGGCCTTGTCGGACAGATTGCATCATTCCAGACAATGGCACCGGAGTTCGGTGTCGGAATTACACTTCTTGAGATAATCGTTATGCAGTTTATTCTTCCTGCGGCGGTTACTCTTGCGGTTTCCGAATTCATGCGTAAACGCGGATGGATTAAATCCGGTGACATGAAACTTGACTTATAACTAACCAAACAGCCGGTTAATCGGTCTTATATGAACCGATTAACCGGTAATTAATAAACAGGGAAAGACGGGAAAGCAAATGCGTATTGTAGTAAAAGTGGGAACATCTACGCTTGCCCACAAAACGGGGAATCTCAACATCCGCAGGGTCGAAGAGCTCTGCAAGGTTTTATCGGACATTAAAAATGCAGGACACGAGGTAGTGCTTGTATCCTCCGGAGCCATAGGTATGGGGCTTGGTAAGCTTGCCATTAAAAAGAAGCCTGATGATATTCCTTCAAAGCAGGCGGCTGCAGCAGTCGGCCAGTGCGAGCTTATGTATGTGTATGATAAATTGTTTTCCGAATACAACCATACGGTCGGTCAGATTCTTCTTACGGGGGACGACGTAAAGGATGAAACCCGTCATCAGAATTTCAAAAATACAATCTACAGACTGCTTGAGCTTGGTGCCATTCCCATAGTAAACGAAAACGACTCGGTTTCAACAGATGAAATAGAGATAGGAGACAATGATACGCTGGGTGCAATTGTTGCAGAATCCGTCAGTGCGGATATTGTGGCTATTCTCACTGATACGAACGGTCTTTATACCGCTGACCCGAGAAAGGATAAGACCGCAAAGCTTCTCTCAATAATAGAGGAGATAACGGATGATATCTTTAATCTCGGAGCCGGCAGCGGAACAAAACTCGGCACGGGCGGCATGAAAACGAAAATAGGGGCTGCGGAAATTGCCGTAAATGCAGGTATAGACGTATATATCATAAACGGAGAAAGACCGTCTGTACTGTACGATATCATAGAAGGAAAGAAATTCATCGGCACAAAATTCTGTGCAAAAAAATGATCTGAAAAATGATGTAATAAGAATATACAGAGGGTATAAGAAGGAGTGTGGCAGCTATGAATGAAAATTCAACCATCGAGCTATGTAAACGTGCAAAGGTTGCTTCAAAGGAAGTTGCCGCATTGTCGGCTGACGAAAAAACCAAAGCAATTATCTTGTGTGCCGACGCGCTTGTTTCACATATGGATGAAATACTGAGCGCAAACAAAAAGGACGTGGATTCCGTTGTGGGTCTTATGGGAGCCTCAATGACGGACAGACTTACACTCACGGCTGAAAGAATCAATGCAATGGCGGACGGTATGAGACAGGTCGCAAAGCTCCCGGATCCTGTAGGACGTGTCCTTTCGACTACGGAACGTGAAAACGGTCTTATCATTGAAAAGGTGAGTGTTCCGCTCGGCGTCGTAGCCATGATTTACGAAAGTCGGCCGAATGTCACAAGTGATGCCGCAACCCTCTGCTTTAAGAGCGGAAATGCCTGCGTCCTTCGCGGCGGTAAGGAAAGCTATAACTCATCGCTTGCCATAGTGACCGTGATAAAGGATACGCTCGAGCAGCTCGGAATAACCGGAGACGCCGTAAACCTTGTATCCGATACGTCCAGGGAGAGTGCAAAGGACCTTATGACTGCAACCGGGCTTGTGGATTTACTTGTTCCGAGAGGCGGAGCGGGTCTCATAAAGAGCGTTGTCGAAAACGCAAAGGTTCCTTGTATTCAGACGGGAACCGGTATTTGTCATATATATGTGGACGAATCCGCCGACCTTTCTATGGCCGTAAACATTGTAAACAACGCAAAAACCTCACGTCCGTCTGTCTGCAATGCGGAGGAGGTATGCCTTGTGAACGAAAAAATTGCCGAAGAGTTCCTTCCTCTTCTCAAAAAGAAGCTTGTGGACGACAGAAGAGAGGCGGGCGTTATTCCCGTCGAGCTTAGACTGTGTGACAAGTCCGCAGAGATAATAGGCGGAAGACACGCGACGGAGCAGGATTTTGATACGGAATTCCTTGACTATATACTTGCGGTTAAGATTGTAAGAGACACGGATGAGGCGATAAAGCATATTTCACTTCACTCCACGGGACACAGCGAATCTATAATCACAAGCAATGACGAGTCAAGGGATAAGTTCTTAAAGGGTGTTGACAGTGCGGCGGTTTATGTAAACGCGTCAACACGTTTTACGGACGGCGGAGAATTCGGACTTGGTTGTGAGATGGGTATTTCCACACAAAAGCTCCATGCACGCGGTCCGTTCGGAATTGCCGAGCTTTGCTCGTACAAATATATCATTCACGGAAACGGACAAATAAGATAACAGGATACAGCAAGAGCTTTGGAGGCAGGTTATGCGTTATAAATACGGATTTATAGGTACGGGAAACATGGGTAGTGCGCTTGCACGGGCTGTTGTAAAGAAATGTCCGCAAAATGAAATAGCACTTACAAACCGCAGCCATGTAAAGGCTGAAGCCTTGTCAGATGAGATAGGCGGCATAGTGCTTGATAGTGTATCCCTTTGTGAAAGTTCTCAGTTTATACTTCTTTGCGTAAAGCCGCAAATGCTTGAAAACCTTATGCCTACGTTGAAAACGGCACTTCATAAAAATTTTGACGACACCGGAATCAAGCCCGTGCTTATAACACCGGCAGCCGGTGTTACCATGGATACGATTTTGTCGCTTACAGGCATTACCGAGTGGCCGGTTATACGAATCATGCCGAATACGCCTGTAAGCATAGGCGACGGCGTCATACTTGCAACAAAGAATACCTTTGTTGCGGATGACGACTTCTCAACCTTCGTATCCGACTTTTCGGCTGCCGGAATTGTCGAGATTTTGCCGGAGGAGCTTATAGACGCAGCTTCGGTTGTTTCGGGGTGCGGACCGGCATATATATATATGTATATAGACGCACTTGCAAAGGCCGGTCAGCAGTTGGGACTTTCACGTGAAATGGCGGAAAATCTCGCCAAGGCCACCGCGCGCGGCTCCGCCGCACTTTCCATGGCAAGTGACGAGTCCCTTGAAACTCTGAGGGAGCGTGTATGCAGTCCCGGCGGAAGCACTATAGAGGGTGTAAAGTCCTTTCTTAACTCCGACCTTGATAAGGTCGTCGAAAAAGCGCTTGCGGCGGCATATAACCGTACAAAGGAACTTGCGGAAGGCAAGTAAAAAGTTACAAAATGTAAAGAAGGTCCCTTTACAAGGGGCCTTTTGTTACGAATTTGTAACTTTTGCAGGTTTGCACAAATAATCAGCAGTTTATTTTCTGTATTGGAATATAAAAAATGAAAACGACTTTTTTATGTTTTTATTATTGTGCAAAGTGTACAAAAACTCTATTTCAAAAAATTTGACATTTCACAAAGGTGTACATATAATATCCGGCGTCAAGGAAAAATAAAGTCAAAACCCATGAAAAGGAGACATTTGATGAATAAATCCGAAGACGTCCGAAGAATAAGAGCTTCAGTAAGAAACAGAATAGTGGCTACATTGCTTTTAGCGGTTATCTGTTGCTGTACTCTTGTTGCTGCCGCAAAGTCAGGCTATACGGTCGACGTTGTGGTGGACGGTAAAACCATTCAGGTTAACACATCCGAACAGGATGCAAACGAAATATTGGCGTCCGCAGGCGTAAAGCTCGGTGAAGACGATAAGCTTGACACAAGCAGCTTTACAGCCGGAAAAGATGCATCAGACGGAAATAAGCTTGTTGTACTTCGTGCAGTTCCGATTACGATTATTGACGACGGTGAAGAGGTTGCAACGATAAAAGCTGCCGGCAATGTATCTGACGCACTTGCAAAAGCCGGAATCATATGCAGAAAAGTTGACGATATGAACTATGACAAGGATGACAGGCTCGTCAAGGATATGAAGATTGAGATAAAAAGAGCTTTCTCCATAGATGTTTCTGCTGACGGCAAAACTCAGACTACCGATTTCCTTTCCGGAACGGTTGCTGACATACTTAAAAAGCTCGGTATTGAGCTTGGGGAGGATGATGAGGTTTCACCGTCTCTCACGACAGAGCTTAAGCCGGGTAACACAGTTACTGTTTACCGTGTTTCCTACAGGGAGCGTACAGTTTCTGAGGTTATAAACTACAAAACCATAAACAGAACATCCGCCAGCCTTTATAAAGGAACAACGCAGGTTGAACAGCAGGGCAAAAACGGTAAGAAAACGGTAGTCTATAAGGATAAGATTGTAGACGGCGCCGTATCAAAATCAACCGTTATCTCGGAAGAGATTGTTACGCCTGTTACAAATAAAATTGTCGTTTCCGGAACGAAGATAAAGATTTTATCATCGGGCGCACCGATTTCCTCGATTCCGTTGCCGTCACGCTATTCACTCAGCGACGGTATACCGACAACTTCACTTACGACAATCACCGGACGCTCGACATCATATACAGCGAATGTCGGCGCAGGAACTGCATCTGGTGTAGCAGTAAAAACGGGCTATGTTGCCGTAAATCCGAGACAGATTCCATATGGTACAGAGATGTATATCGTCTCAACAGACGGAAAATATGTATACGGTTATTGTATTGCCGCAGATACGGGTGGCTTTGCTACCAACGGCAGCGGTATAGTCGTTGACCTCTTTATGGACACTCTTGGTGAGTGCAGACAGTGGGGCTCCCGCGAGGTTTGCATCTACGTCCTCAAATGGGGTAACGGCAGAGTATAAAATTTGTTTTGACAAGATAAATTTCCAAATGACAAAGGTCGGGGCTTTTGCTCCGACCTTTAATTTTTATTTATTTTTTCACAGTACTCTTTTACAAACTTCTTAATTTCCGTTGTCGGAGTAGTTTTGCTTTTCTCTCATACTCTGCAATGGCGTCTTTTACAGCTGAATTGATTGCGTTGTCACGCTTACTCTTTTCCTCGCCGCGTACTTTTGCAGCAAGTGAATCAAGATCTGCCTGTGTAAACTTCTTTTCAGCTCCGGATGTTTCCTCGTTGTTGTCAATATTCTCCGTACCTGTTGACTGAGTATTCTTGTTATCTTCCATGTGATAACTCCTTTCCGTTTACGCCCGTCGGCTAGTTTTACGGAACAGTTTTAAGCCTTAACCGTTTTTGGGCAATAAAAAAGCGCCTTGCAGTTGACTGCAAAACGCTTAATTTCTTATTTGTCTTTTAGTTATTATCTAACATTTTTAAAGCTTCCTCAATTGTATCTCGAACCATTTTTTCAAAGGACTTTGTGTCACGATAATCGATATTGGTATCTCGTTTGTTTTCTTTTCACTTATCAATATAATTCTATCGTAGTATCTTACGTTCCTTTTGGTTTGTTCGTCATAATAATTGGGCTCTTTTTTGAAACTTCAACAATTTTATCAAAGTCATAATTCATTTCACCGTTCTTTTTGTCATTATACTTTATTTTTCTAAATGCTTCAAGATTTTTGACTTGCACGTGTTGTGCTGCGGCAATTCGGATGAAGCGGTGGAAAGTTTATCCGTGTTATTTTGTGTATTAAAAAAAGCGATGTATCCCAAAGAGAGATTACATCGCTTTTTATTTAAAACTTATCTTCTGCGTTTTGTTTTGTCGAAGGACGGATTGAATGCGTAGAAGTTTTTGGAATCAAGCTTATCTGTCGCGAGTCTGAGACCCTCGCCGAAGCGTTGATAGTGTACTACCTCACGTTCACGCAGGAACTTTATGGGATCTCTGACGTCGGGGTCGTCTACAAGTCTTAAGATGTTGTCGTACGTAACTCTTGCTTTTTGTTCTGCGGCAAGATCTTCATGCAGGTCGGCTATGAGGTCGCCCGTGACGGCAAATGAGCTTGCGCTGAACGGTGTACCGCTCGCGGCTATAGGATACACACCCGTGGTATGGTCAACAAAGTAATCGGAAAATCCGTTTTTCTTTATCTCTTCCGGTGTGAGATTTCTTGTGAGCTGATAAACTATCGCACATATCATCTCAAGGTGGCCGAGCTCCTCTGTGCCTATATCCGTAAGCAGACCTTTGAGTTCGGGATACGGCATGGAAAACCTCTGGCTAAGGTAACGTAAGCTCGCTCCGAGCTCACCGTCCGGACCGCCGTATTGCGAAATAATAATCTTTGCGTACTCCGGATTGGGGTTTTTGATTTTTATGGGATATTGAAGTTTTTTCTCATATGCAAACATCAGCAGTCCTCCTCAGTTATGTCCCATGGCCATGGGTCGGAAAGCCACTCTGCGGTTGTTCCGGTTCCGGTGCTCAGCGGGCCGTAAAGACTCTCATATTCAAGCTTAAGTGTTTCATATCTGCTGACATGCTTTTGATAAAGCTCGTATGCCTTTTTGTCATCTGAATGGGTGTCAAGGTATATATGAAGCTCCCATGTTGCGAACTGAGAAGCGGATAATTGTCTTAAAAGGCTTTCTTTTTTAGTCACAACACTCACTTCCCCTCAAAAACGGTTTATCTATCGCCGGAAACAGGGTGCCTCTTGAAAGGGCTTCACATTCTTCATACATACATGCATCTATCTGAAACGGTACATAACAAATTGTCGGTACGGGATTGCTCGGGAGAGCAGGAAGACCGGTATAATGTATACATGTCTGTGCCATGTGGTCATCTCCTCTATGGTACTCGGAAATAATAATTTCCTGATTTATCCTATGCCTCATACTTGAAATGAGTGAAAAAAAGCCTATAATGATACTATGATTTCATAGGGGATGAAGCAGGTTATGATAATTGATTCACACGCACATATTTTTCCTGAAATAATTGCCGAAAAAGCGTCTAAAAATATCGGAGACTTTTACGGTATAAAAATGAGGTATGACGGTACAAGAGATAAGCTTCTTGAGGAGGGCAAAGCGGCAGGCGTTGATAGATTTCTTATACACTCCGTTGCGACCACTCCGAAGCAGGTTGAGTCAATAAACCGCTTTATCGCAGATTCGGTTAGGCTTTATCCCGACAGGTTTATCGGATTTGCAACACTTCACCCCGACTCGGAAAACCTTGAGGAGGAGTTCCGCAGGGCGATGTATAACGGACTTCGCGGAATAAAGCTTCACCCGGATTTTCAGAACTTTGACCTCGGCTCGGACAAGGCAAAGGAGATATACAAGCTTGCCGAGGGAAAGTGTCCGGTGCTTATACATATGGGAGATAAGCGTACACAGTTCAGCAAGGCCGAACATCTTGTGCCCGTGCTTGACGAGTTCCCGAAGCTTGATGTTATAGCGGCACATTTCGGCGGTTACTCGGAATGGGGAACGGGAGCGGCTTTCCTTGCGACAACGAGGATATATGTTGACACCTCAAGCTCCATGTTCGCACTTCGTGACGAGCAGATACGCGAGCTTATAGAGATATACACGCCAAAGCGTATCATGTTCGGTACGGATTATCCCATGTGGGATGCGAAGGAAGAACTTGACAGGTTTAAGAGTCTCGGACTTTCAAAGGAAACTGAGGAGCAGATACTTCACAAGACTCTTGAGGAACTTCTTGCGAGGTATGAAAATAAGTGATTAATAAAGTGATTAAAAATAAAGAGCCCTTGAACGGAGTCTGTTCCGTCAAGAGCTCTTTGTATTTTTAATGGCGTGTTGTACCGTAACCGAATGTGTGAATCACAAAACTTCCTTTGCAAGCTTAAGGGCAGCCTCAACGGTGTCATCCATGTCGTAGTACTTATAGTCGGCGAGTCTGCCGCCGTAGAGAAGTCCTTCCTCATCTGCAAGGGTCTTATACTTCTGATAGAGCGAGTTATTTTTTTCGTCGTTGATTGTATAGTACGGCTCCATACCCTCTTTCCAGTCTGCAGGGTATTCCTTTGTTATTACCGTTTTCGGGTTGTCGAGCTGAGCTCCGCACATAAAGTGCTTGTGCTCGATTATTCTGGTGTATGCCGGCTCTCTGTCCGTATAATTCATAACCGCCACGCCCTGGTGGTTTGATTCCTCCAGGATTTCGGTTTCAAATCTTAAGCTTCTGTACTCAAGCTTGCCGTATTTATAGGAAAAATAGGCGTCAAGCTGTCCCGTATAGAGCACCTTGTCGGCCAGTGTAAAGTATTTATCCTTGTCAGAAGGTGAAAATTCTGTCGAAAGCATGAGCTCTGCACTCTCGAGAAGCTTCTCGATAAGCGCTGTATAGCCGTCTGCGGGGATTCCCTGGTATCTGTCGTTAAAGTAATTGTTGTCGTAGGTGAGCCTTACCGGAAGTCTTTTTATGATGAAAGCGGGAAGCTCCTTACAGTCGCGTCCCCATTGCTTTTCGGTATACCCCTTTATGAGCTTTGTGTATACCGTTCTTCCTACGAGACTTATTGCCTGCTCTTCAAGGTTCTGTGGCTCTCCCTTTATCTCGGCACGCTCTCTGTTAAGAACCTCTACGGCTTCATCCGGAGTTGAAATGCCGAACATCTTTGAAAAGGTGTTCATGTTGAACGGCATATTGTATATCTCGCCTCTGTAATTTGCCACGGGTGAGTTTATAAAGTTGTTGAATTCGACAAGGCTTGTTACATAGTCCCAGACCTCTTTGTTCGATGTATGAAATATATGCGCACCGTATTTGTGAAAATCGATACCTTCTGTTTTTTCTGTATAGATGTTTCCGCCGACATGGTCCCGTTTATCCATGACAAGGACGGATTTGCCGTGTTTTACGGCTTCATGAGCAAAGGTCGCGCCGAAAAGTCCCGCGCCGACTACAAGATAATCATAGTGTTTGTCCATAGTTATGAGCCTCCGGTTTTTATTAAATAGATACTATCATTTTTTGTATTTAAAATCAATTAAGCCGTCCCGGGAGTTTTCAAACAGTTGAATGATTCTTCCCGATATGGTAAAATACCATGGTATTTCGGCTTAAGTATGTGCTTTAACATACGGAATTAAAAATGAATTGAAGATTTACGTATTTAAACTACAGATTTCATAGATTTGTTTATTGATAAGTTGGTGTTGTGCAGTGGGCCAAATGGTCAAAAAAATGAAAAAGAACAAGTTCCTGTTTGAGGAGCTTGTTAAGAGAGATTTTAAGAAAAAGTACAAAAGGACCGTGCTCGGAATGCTGTGGAGCGTTCTCTCTCCGCTCATGCAGCTTCTTGTTATGAGTGTTGTTTTCGGTCAGTTCTTCGGAAAGGGGATGGCTCACTACACCATCTATCTTTTCTGCGGAAACCTTTTGTTTGCATATTTTAAGGACTCCACAAACGGAGGAATGAATGCGCTTGTTTCAAACGCGGGAATTTTCACTAAGGTAAATGTCCCGAAGTATATGTTCCTGCTGTCAAAGAATATCTCGTCGCTGATAAACTTCGGACTCACTCTTTTGGTCTTTTTCCTGTTTGCAATACTTGACCATATTCAGTTCGGATGGCATTTTCTCATGCTTCTTTATCCGATTTGCTGTCTGGTTGTTTTTAACGTGGGCTGCGGTCTCATTCTCTCGGCGCTGTATGTTTTTTTCAGGGACATGAAGTATCTTTACGACATATTTACATTGCTGCTCATGTACTGCTCGGCGATTTTCTATGACGTAAACAAGATGGCTCCCTCCATGCAAAAGTATTTTTTGCTGAATCCCGTCTATACTTACATAAAGTATTTCAGAAGCATTGTGCTTTTCGGGCACATACCTTCCCTGCAGTACCATGCACTTTGCGCGTTTTATGCCGTTCTTGTCCTCGTGATAGGGGCGTGGGTGTACAAGCATTATAACCACAAGTTCCTGTACTACGTGTAAGGTGTCGGGAAAAGGAGGACAGAACATGGCAATTATCAAGGCTGACGGCGTATCCATAAGGTATATGACCGGCGACTTTAAAGATATCGGACTCAAGGAATATGTGGTCCGTAAGCTCAGCGGAAATTATCATGTCAAAGAGTTCTGGGCGGACAGAAATATCTCGTTTTCTCTTGAAAAGGGAGATATGCTCGGCATCATAGGTACAAACGGTGCGGGTAAGTCCACTCTTTTGAAGGCTGTTTCCGGGATAATGATTCCGACAGAGGGACACATGGAGATTCACGGCAGTATAGCCGCATTGCTTGAGCTTACAAGCGGATTTGACAAGGAACTGACGGTTAGGGAAAACACGTATCTTCGCGGCGCGATGCTCGGCTATACCCGTCAGTTTATGGACGAAAAGTATGATGAAATAATAAGCTTTGCGGAGCTCACCGAGTTTCAGGACAGACCGTTCAAGCAGCTTTCAAGCGGTATGAAAAGCCGTCTTGCCTTTTCTATCGCCTGTCTTGTACGGCCGGATATCATCATTCTTGATGAGGTTCTCTCCGTCGGTGACGGCGCTTTCAGGAAAAAGAGCGGTAACAAAATGAAAGAGATACTCGGTGCGGGAGTTACTGGAATACTTGTATCTCACTCTATCTCTCAGGTCAGAGAGATGTGCAACAAGATTCTCTGGATTGACCACGGAAAGCAGATAGTTTTTTCGGACGATGTAAAATACTACTGTGACGCATACGAAGAATTCCTTGCTACTAAAAAGCTTCCCGGCTCTGATGAAGAGATGGACGAGCTTGTAAAAGGGCACCTTAAGAGAGTACAGCGGGAAAAAGAGGAAAAGGCACGTACCGAGGCGCAGAAGCTCCAGGCTGTGCTTGAATCGGGAACTTCGTCTGCCGCAATCGAGGCGGCGCTCGGTATCATAAGGAAGAGCAGACCCGAGCTTCTTAACCCGGAAATAACAGATTTGATGGTAAACGAGGAGGAAAGCATATGAAGATACTTTGCACCGGCGGCGCGGGATATATCGGCAGTCACACGTGCGTTGAGCTTTTAAATGAGGGCTACGAGGTTGTTGTGATTGATAATCTCTCCAATTCCAGCGAGGAGGCACTTCACAGGGTTGAAAAGATAACAGGGAAAAAACTTACCTTTTATGAGGGTGACATAAGGGATCATGACATGCTCAAAAGGATTTTTTCCGAGCATAGAATTGATGCGGTTATACATTTTGCAGGCCTTAAGGCTGTGGGCGAGTCGGTTGAAAAACCTCTTGAGTATTATGAAAACAATATCGGAGGTACACTTGTTCTCTGTGACGAAATGCGTTCACATGGGGTGAAAAATATCATTTTCAGTTCCTCGGCAACCGTTTACGGAGATCCGGCGTTTATCCCCATAACCGAGGAGTGTCCGAAGGGCTCTCCGACAAACCCCTACGGCTGGACAAAATCCATGCTTGAACAGATTCTTACGGATATCCATACCTCGGACGAGGAGTGGAATGTCGTGCTTCTCCGTTACTTCAATCCGATAGGTGCGCACGAGAGCGGACTCATAGGAGAGGACCCGAAGGGTATTCCCAATAACCTGGTGCCTTATATCGCACAGGTAGCTGTGGGTAAGCGAGAGGCTCTCGGCGTTTTCGGAGACGATTATGACACGCCTGACGGAACGGGTGTCCGTGATTATATACACGTTGTTGACCTTGCAAGGGGTCATGTGAAAGCACTTTCAAAGCTAGCTCCGGGAACAGGTGTAAGCATATACAATCTCGGAACGGGTGTGGGCTACAGTGTGCTCGACGTACTTCATGCGTATGAAAAGGCTTGCGGAAAAACCTTACCGTATGTTATAAAGCCGAGACGTGCCGGAGATATCGCCACATGCTACTGCAACGCAGAGAAGGCCAAAAGAGAGCTTTCGTGGGTTGCCGAGAAAAACATAGGTGATATGTGCGCTGACTCATACAGATGGCAGAGCCGAAATCCGAACGGTTATTCAAAGAAATAAAAAAACTGTGCGCTTGAAAGTCAAAGACAACAAAAAGCAACATGAAGAAAAGCAAAGAGGCCTCTCATTTTTGAGAAGCCTCTTTTTATGTTTGCTGTTTATGATTTTATTTGCGTTTCTTTAAGTGCTTTTTTATCGCTTCAAAGGTTTCGTCGCTTATCACGTGCTCCATTTTACACGCATCCCTTGCTGCGGTTTCCTCGGGAACGCCGAGTTCCGAGAGGACTTTTGTGAGGACGTTGTGTCTTTCGTAAATCTTTTCGGCAATACTTCTGCCGCTTTCGGTAAGAGAGAGCGCGCCGTCATCCGCAACCGAGATATACCCCGCTGTTTTGAGAAGTCCTATGGCTCTGCTGACGCTGGGCTTTGAGTATCCCATGTACTCGCTGACATCTACAGACCTTACGGTGTTTTTCTCTTTTGATAAAATGAGTACGGTTTCAAGGTACATCTCACCTGACTCCTGGAGCTTCATAAAAGCCACCTCTCTTTTCAATGTAACAGAATTTACGAGAAAAATTATACTATAGGCGGTATAATTTTTCAATATTTTACGGTTATAGCGGCAACAGATAAAGAAAATCGGAAAAAATATCGTTTTTTTCGGAAAAATACTGTTTGTTCGATTGACCTTACGGACATAAAGAATTAGAATAGTACCAAGGGGACGAATTTCGGTTTCGTCTTTTTCGGGGGCCGGGTGTCAGGGAACATCCGAAAAAAGTGTCAGTGGCCTTTCGGAAGGAAGGTTGGAAATGAGTATTAAAACTCCAAAAATTGAAAAAGCATACCGTCTTGTTGCGAATACGTTAAGGCGTCAGGGCTTTGAGGTTTATTCTCTGCCCGTGCCGGCTACACCCGTAGCACCGCATCTTATCGGCTATAAGGGCAACGTATTTTACAATGTTTACATCTACTTGGATGAGGCGGAAAAGCTTGCGGCATTCACCGGTGACTCAAGGGACAGAATCTTTGAATACGCCGCTATCATGAATGCCGAGGTTATTTCGGCTCTGGTGCAGGAAACAACTAAACCGGGCCTAGTTTTATCTCTAGAATCTCAGGAGTAGTCCCGAGAATAACGGCAGCTTCGCCAATCACGAGGCTGCCGTTCATTTCTTTTCTGGCTCGTGAGAGGTCCTTGTCCGAAATAAGCAGGTGAGCGGCAAAGGTGTTCGCCTCAAGCTCCGTTTTTGTGTTTACAAGGTAAAGCTCATACTCATTGAGCATGCCGTTTCTCGCAAGTCTTTTATGAAGTCTGTCATGGCCGAGCTCGTGAGCGCACACGACCTTTGCCGTGTACTCGTCGAGGGATGAGTTTATAACGATATACGGTATGCGCTTTTCTATGGTGTAAAAGCCCTTCAGTGAACCGAGGTTTCTGAAAAGTACAACGATTCCGAGTCCCTCGGCTATGATGAAAGGATTTTCCGTACCGTATGCTTCTCTGATCTTTTCCGCGCGTCGTTTTATGGAAAGTAAATCACTCATGGCTGTTATGCTCTCCGTGTCCGTATATCTCTTTTGCCCTTTCCTTTGAGTCCCAATAAATCTCAACAAGTGTTTTCATAACGAGTTCTTCATCCTCCGGCGTCAGTCTGCCGCCGGCAAAGAGAGCGGAGAGCTCGTTTAGTATTTTACTGAGCTCACGCTCCGCTTTTGTTCCTCCGTGCTTTGCGGCGTCGAGAACATAATAGTCTCCGGGGCTGAGCAGATGACTTAAGGGGACATTGTAAAAGCCGGCGAGCTTTGCGGCAACCGCCTCTTTTCTCGGAAAGCATTTTCCGAGCTCATAATTCTGAAGCGTGCGCAGGTTTATGTCAACAGCCTCCGCAACCTCTCTTTGAGTGAGGCCTTTGCTCTCACGCAGAAACCTGAGATTTTCTGAAAAAGGCATAGCGAATCACACTCCTTACATAAAATTATAAGTCGTACTTTCGGGGCGGGTCAACAGGGAGTATGAAATGTCAAAAACAGGTGGTTTGCGGTCTTAAAAACAAGGAAAAAATCTAAGATTAATTGTACATAAGTACCGCTTGTCAAAAAAGTCAAGCAAAAAAGTATACAAAAATTATCCCTTTTATTTGGTTAAGACTAACCCGAAATATTGGGTTTTAATATTGACGAAACACAATATATTGTGTATTATGGATACTACACCGCGAAATAAGCGAAGGGAAAGACTACTGTAAAGCCAGTATACTTTACATGCACCTTAAATTCGGGTGCGAGGATGACATGAAAAGGGGGAAACAACGTAGTTATGAAGATAATTAAACGTTCCGGTTCGGAGGTTACCTTCGACATAAACAAAATCATTGTTGCCATTGAAAAAGCCAATGACGTGGTTGAAGAAAATGATAAAATGACCGCAGCGCAAATTGACGAAATAGCTGCAAATATTCAGGAAATCTGTGAAAATCGCCACCGTGCTCTGACGGTAGAGGAAATTCAGGACCTTGTTGAGAAGCAGATTATGGCTCAGGGTGCATTTGAGGTCGCAAAGCGTTACATCACCTATCGCTATACCCGTTCACTTGCGCGTCAGGCAAATACGACCGATGAGAAGATTCTCACTCTTATCGAGTGCAACAACGAAGAGGCAAAGCAGGAAAACTCCAATAAAAATCCGACAGTAAACAGCGTTCAGCGTGACTATATGGCGGGAGAGGTTTCAAGGGATATCACCGAAAGAATTCTCCTTCCGGAGGATATCGTCGAGGCGCACAGGCAGGGAATCATACATTTCCACGACGCCGACTATTATGCACAGCATATGCACAACTGCGACCTTGTAAACCTTAAGGATATGCTTGAAAACGGTACGGTTATTTCGGGAACAAAGATTGAAAGACCGCACAGCTTTTCAACCGCATGTAACATCGCCACGCAGATTATCGCGCAGGTTGCTTCGAACCAGTACGGCGGACAGAGCATAAGCCTTACGCATCTCGTTCCTTTTGTGGACGTTTCAAGGCAGAAGATAAGAAAATTCGTTGAGGAAGAGGTTGCCCTTATGGATCAGCCTGTTTCCGAGGAAGTAAAGGAAAAGATGGTACATAACCGCCTCATGGAGGAGATAAGGCGCGGCGTTCAGACCATACAGTATCAGGTTGTAACACTTCTTACAACAAACGGACAGGCTCCGTTTATCACGGTTTTCATGTATCTCAACGAAGCAGAGAACGAACAGCAGAAGGCTGACCTTGCGCTTGTCATTGAGGAAACTCTCAAGCAGCGCATACAGGGAGTAAAGAATGAGGACGGAGTGTGGGTAACGCCCGCTTTCCCGAAGCTTATTTACGTGCTTGAGGAGGACAATGTATCCGAGGGCTCAAAATACTTCTACCTCACAAAGCTCGCCGCAAAATGTACCGCAAAACGCATGGTACCGGATTATATCTCCGAAAAAATCATGCTTCAGCTCAAGAAAGATAAAAACGGCGAGGGACACTGCTATACCTGTATGGGTTGTCGCAGCTTCCTTACCCCATATATAAACGATGAGGGAGAGCCGCAGTATTACGGAAGATTCAACCAGGGTGTCGTTACCATAAACCTTGTGGACGTTGCCTGCTCCTCGGGTGGAGACATGGATAAGTTCTGGAAGATTTTTGACGAGAGACTTGACCTTTGCTACAGAGCGCTTATGTGCCGCCATAACAGACTTAAGGGTACTCTTTCGGATGCGGCTCCCATTCTCTGGCAGTACGGCGCGCTTGCCAGACTTAAAAAGGGAGAAACCATAGATAAGCTTCTTTACGGCGGATATTCGACCATATCCCTCGGCTACGCAGGCCTTTATGAGTGTACAAAATACATGACGGGCAAGAGCCACACGGATCCCGACGGTAAACCGTTTGCACTCTCCGTTATGCAGCATATGAACGACGCCTGCAAGGGCTGGAAGGAAAAAGAGCATATCGACTTTTCACTTTACGGAACACCGCTTGAGTCAACCACTTATAAGTTTGCAAAAACTCTCCAGAAGAGATTCGGCATAATTCCGGGAGTAACCGACAAGCAGTATATAACGAATTCGTATCATGTTCACGTAACGGAGAAAATCGACGCGTTTACAAAGCTCAAGTTTGAAGCTGAGTTCCAGGCGTTGTCACCGGGAGGAGCCATCTCATATGTTGAGGTTCCGAACATGCAGGATAACCTTGACGCAGTAGTTGAGATAATGAAATTCATCTACGATAACATCATGTACGCAGAACTCAACACAAAGAGTGACTATTGTCAGGTATGCGGCTATGACGGAGAAATACAGATAGTATCTGACGACGGCAAGCTTGTCTGGGAATGCCCGAAGTGTCATAACAGGGATCAGGATAAGATGAACGTCGCACGCCGCACCTGCGGATATATCGGAACGCAGTTCTGGAATCAGGGACGTACCCAGGAGATAAAGGAAAGAGTACTTCACCTGTAAGCAATTAAGCCCGGAGGCATACATAATGTACTATGGAGAAATAAAAAAATGTGATATTGCAAACGGGACCGGTGTCAGAGTAAGCCTCTTTGTCAGCGGCTGCACAAACAAGTGCAAAAATTGTTTCCAGCCGGAAACATGGGATTTTTGCTATGGGCAGCCGTTCGACGAGGAAGCCCGGAAAATCATCTTTGAGGAGCTCGAAAGGCCGTATATCGCCGGAATCACCATTCTCGGAGGAGACCCTTTCGAGCCCCGTAATCAGCCGGAGGTGCTGCGACTTTTAAAGGATATAAAGTCGCGCTTCCCGGCTAAAACCGTCTGGATTTTCTCGGGCTTCCGGCTCGACGATGAGCTTTCCGTCAAAGGGGCGTATCCCAATACGGAATTCACGGAGGAAATTCTGAGACTTACCGACGTACTTGTTGACGGAAGATACGTCGACGAGCTCCATGACATAAGCCTGAGATTTCGAGGTTCATCAAACCAGCGCATTATAGATATGAACGAAACAAGGAGAGCGGGCAAAATTATTCTTTGGGACGGTTTTTGATAAGCGATTGATTTTTATAGTTTTTTCCGTTATCATGTATGTATATAAGTTATCGGTCGTATTCATTATGTATCGCCGTTGTACGCATACGCTTGACTGACTGATTGATTTTATTTACAGATAAACCGGAGTAACGGATGAATTTTGATCGTGAGCCGTGCGGCAGGAGAAAAGTCAAAACAGAAAAGTTCAAATTTTTCAGTCATAAAGACTGTGAATACTTTCCGTGTCACAAGGATGTTGACCCGGAAAACTTTAACTGCCTTTTTTGCTATTGCCCTCTTTATTTTGTGGAGGATTGCGGAGGTAACTACGGCTTTACGAAGCACGGAAAAAAGGATTGTACAAACTGTACGCTTCCGCATGAGGCAGACAAGTTTGATTTTATAACGGATAAATTGCTCGAGGCTATGAACAGCCTGCACTTTTAAAAGACACCACGTAACCGCACCTTGAAAATTTAATACTCTGTAAGGCCTCTTTTGGAGGAGATGAATAAAATGTACGAGTTTTCGGCAAACACTCAGTCAGCGCTTGAAATATTGAGAAATCCGCAGCAAACCATGCAATGGTACATCATTCCCGTTTTTCTTATTTTCCTTTACATCGTTTTCAAGGAATTAAGTGAAAAACACTATAAGGTTGTTCTTGCGGGTGCGGCTCTCTGGCTTGTGGACATTTTTAATGAAATTTGGAACTCTTATGTGTGTTTTATAAGCCATCAGGCCCCTGTATGGGGAACTCCGGCAAATGTCGGAGATACATCGCTCCTGATACTCATAGGCTATAATATCGAGATTTCCATTATGTTCTTCATCATGGGTATGGCGGCTGTTCTCAGCCTGCCGGAGGACAAAAAGAAAAAGATTTTCGGCATAAACAATCGTGTACTTTTTGCAGTTGTGCTTACGACCTGTGCCGTTCTTGTTGAGTGCTTCTTAAACTATGCGGGAATTCTCACATGGGAATGGTCATGGTGGCAGAGGAAGTTCCCGTTTGTTCTTTGGATCATCGGATACCTTCCGTTTTTCTCTGCGGCTTTTTATGCGTACGACAGACCGACTCTCAAGGGTTCGTTAAAGTTTGTAGGCGGCCTTGCGGCGATGGATGTAGTTCTTCTTATCGTCGGGGCAGTCATGCACTGGATTTAAGATGAGGTGAATATATATGGCAGTAATGACAGGTGGAACACTTGCGGTTTTAATAGCCGCTTCGATTATTGATTGTGGAATTATTGCGCTTGCATTTCACGATTTCTTAAAGAAAGAATAAAACACGAATTTTGTCATAGGCTTTACAGAGTATGAATTTTGGGGCGATGTATACGTTCTTGTACATCGCCCCGCTTTTTTTATTTTTTTGTAATTTATTTTTAAAATAATAAAAGTGTGACTTATAAGAGGGTTTGTGCTATAGTAAAAATGTAATAATAAAAAGGGGTGATCTTATGATCAAAGCTTTCAAAGACATGATAACAAGATGGAATGACTTTAAGGGAAGAACAGGCGTTGCCGACTATTGGCTTGCTGTACTTGCAAACGCTATTCTCTGGGCTCTTATCGGTCTTGTTGTCGGAATTTTTGTGGGAATCGGAACGGTGGCTTCCTCGTCCGATACCGCAATGACTGTTTTTACAATTCTCTACATAATTATCGGTCTGGCTGCAGGTGTAGTTTATCTCTGGCTTTTCGTTGCCGGACTTGCAATGACCGTAAGGCGTGTACGTGACGCCGGTTTCCCATGGTGGTTTATTTTCATAAACCTTGTTCCGTCCATAGGACAGATAGCTCTCATAGTTTTCTGCTGTCTTCCGTCAGTTGACGAGCCGAGAATTGACTTCGGTACAACGAACGGCGGAGCAGCTCCCGCTTACACACCGGATCCTGCCGCACAGGCGCAAACTCCTCCGAAGCCGGTTGAGCCGGAGGTAATTGACCTTGAGCCTGCGGAGGAAGCACCGAAGAATGACGGCACATGGGTATGCCCGAACTGCGGCGCTGAAAACTCCGCAAACTTCTGCTCGGCTTGCGGTGCAGCGAGACCCTAAGGCTTTTTGAGCAGGCTTTGCCGTTTGAGGCGAACAGCAGCTTAAATAAAAAAGTTTAACTTAAAGAAAAAGGCAGTTCCGCCGTAAAGACGGAATTGCCTCTTTTATATATTCTTGCAGGTTTTGATTTTCTGACAACTTTTAATTTTTCGTACCCGACATTTATAATGTTTATTGTATATACGGTCTATACAAAATAGAAAATCTTTATTGCCTGAAAAAGACAAAATAAAAGGAAAACAGTCCAAGTGTGGGGAGCACTCGGACTGTTTCCTAAAATAGGAGAAAATGAAATGAAAAAGTGAGTGAAGGGGTGACTAATCCCTCATCACAGTTTGTATGATACATTTGTAAACTTAAAAAAACCTTAAACAAATATTACAAAATTTCAAAGTATAAAAAATTTTGCAATCATATATTTTTCCCACGATGAATATAATGCTTTATGACGCCGATATGCCGTAAAACTAAATTTTTGAATCAGATATTTTTGAAGAAGGTCCGAGATTTATTGATGTGTATTTTTTCTTGATTTTTGATTATCCGTATGATATATTTTTTTCGTTGCTTGTCTTTAGCGGTTTATACCGTTAAAGCGCATCACTCTGGAGAGTCTCCTGCTTTTTCCAAGTAGGAGCGCCGAAGGTGTAAGGCGGATATTTTTTTCTGCCGATCTCTCAGGCAAAAGGACAGGGCAAACGAAATTGTGCGCTACCTTCTCCGGAGCTGTGATTTCAGGCGGAATTACAGCTTGTTTTATTTTTATTGGGCAAGTGCCCACGGAAAGGAAAAAATGAATATGGAAAAATTCGCGAAATTTATCGAAAACGTTGACGGCTTTGTGTGGGGCTGGCCCCTCATTATCCTCATTCTCGCCGTAGGTGTTCTTCTTACGGTGCGTACGGGCTTTATACAGGTTTTTCACCTCGGAAAAGCTCTTAGATTTATGGTTAAAAACGAAGAGGACGGAGAGGGAGAGGTAACCTCATTCGGAGCCCTTTGTACAGCTCTTTCGGCAACTGTCGGAACCGGAAATATCGTCGGTGTCGCAACTGCTATCTGCGTAGGCGGACCGGGAGCTCTTTTTTGGATGCTTCTCGCAGCCTTCTTCGGAATGGCTACAAAGTATTCCGAGGGTCTCCTTGCTATTCTTTACCGTACCGATGACGGAGAAGGACACTATCTCGGCGGCCCCTTCCTTTACATCGAAAAAGGTATGGGACCAAAGTGGAAGTGGCTCGGTAAGCTCTTTGCCGTGTTCGGAATGATGGCAGGACTTCTCGGTATCGGTACAATGACACAGATAAACGGAATAACCTCCGCGTTCAATACCGTTATCAAATCACCTGTTGTTTTCTCGGTTTCTGACATGGATATCACCGTTACAACCATAGTTGTAGGTCTTATAGTAACGATTGCAACCGCACTGGTGGTAATAGGCGGAATAAAGAGAATCTCGGCAGTTGCCGAAAAAATCGTACCGTTTATGTGCGTTCTCTATGTACTCCTCGCAGTTTCTATTGTTCTTATAAACATAAAGGCAATTCCCGCTGCAATCGCACTTGTTTTCAAGGGCGCATTTACATATCAGGCAGGAGTGGGCGGATTTGCCGGCGCCGCAATAAAGCTTGCCATGCAAAAGGGTATCGGACGCGGTATCTTCTCGAACGAGGCAGGCCTCGGTTCCGCTCCTATCGCAGCTGCGGCAGCACAGACAAAGGAGCCTGTTCGACAGGGCCTTGTTACAATGACCGGTACATTCATTGACACTATCATCATTTGTACATTGACCGGACTTTCGATAATCGTTACGGGTGCGTATACAAATACCGAGGGTCTTCAGGGCGCAGCCGTTACACAGCTTGCATGGGCAAAATCATTCCCGTGGAATCCGCAGATTTCATACGCACTTGTTGCAATATGCCTTGCGCTCTTTGCATTTACGACGATTCTCGGATGGGATTACTATTCGGAGCGCTGTGTTGAATACCTTTTCGGGAAAAACAAAGTCGTAATGTGGGTGTTCCGCATCCTTTATATCCTTGCAGTCTTTGCGGGACCGTATCTTGCACTTGACGTTGTGTGGAATATCGCCAATATCGCAAACGGACTTATGGCATTCCCGAACCTTATCGCACTTGTTGCACTCAGCGGAGTTATTGCAAAGACCACAAAGGAATACCATGAAAGAATGAAAAATGACACTCTCCTGTCAGCAGCCGACATTAAGAAAGCGCCGACAACGGCAGAGTAAAAGCCCGAGGCGGGTTATAAATATTCGGCAAAATAATGGATTTAAACTTTACGGTTGGCAGTTATAAAGCTGCCAGCCGTTTTTTTGACAAATTTTCTGACGGTTTTTATAGCAGATATTGTAATAAAACTCACGGCGGACTTTGCACCGGGTTCGCGAAAATTTTTTCAGCAGACCTTGCAGCAGATTCTCGAACAGGCTTTTTACCGGACTCTGAAACGGAGTTCACACGGTTTGTTTTTTATAAAAAGTGTGCCGTGTCGGTTGAAGTGAGGATTATTAAATGGTAGAATAAAAAAAGATTGCGACGAAAAAACCATATCATCAGAAAGGAAGATTAAAATAATGAACACAACACTCGTTATTATGGCAGCCGGAATAGGAAGCAGATTCGGGGGAGGAATAAAGCAGATTGCTCCCGTGGGACCCAGCGGAGAGATAATCATTGATTATTCCATACATGACGCTGTCGAAGCTGGCTTTGACAAAGTGGTTTTTGTTATAAGACATGATATCGAAAAGGACTTCAAAGAGGCAATCGGAGACAGGATTTCAAAGAAGGTAAACGTTGAATACGCTTTTCAGGAGCTTGACGACCTGCCGGCAGGCTTCACGAGGGGAGAGCGCACAAAGCCGTGGGGTACGGGACAGGCTATTCTTGCGGTAAAGGATATCGTCCATGAGCCGTTTGCCGTTATCAATGCAGACGATTACTACGGTAAGGAGGGCTTCAGGCTCATACATGAATGGCTTGTAAGCGGAGCGTCAGAAAAGACGGATAAATATCATTTCTGTATGGCAGGCTTCCGTCTTGCAAACACTCTCTCCGACAACGGCGGCGTTACAAGAGGTGTGTGCAAGGAAGAGGACGGCTTCATGACAGAGATAGTTGAAACCTCCAATATCGAAAAAATTGACGGAAAGGCTGCCGTACGTCACGGGGACGAGATAAAATACTACGCTGACGATGTACTCGTTTCCATGAATATGTGGGGTATAGGCTCGGAATTTCTCGGTATGCTTGAGGACGGCTTTAAGGAATTCCTTACAAGACTTCCGTCGGATGACATAAAATCAGAGTATTTACTTCCGATAATTATAGGTGAGCTTGTTTCGTCGGATAAGGCGGACGTACGTGTTCTTCCGACTGACGACAAGTGGTTCGGCGTTACATATGCCGAGGACAAGGAGACTGTTATAGAAGCTTTCAGGGAGCTTATAAAGAACGGAGTTTATCCGGAAAACATTAAATAAAAGATACAGGCAGTACAGGCTTTTTATTATAGGTTATTTCAGGTATTTCAGGTGGGAACTTTGGCGCATTTTTTTAATGTTTTAAAAGAAAAAGTAAAAAAGCTGTTTGAAGCAATCAGAACCTCAAGGAAGGTTCAGATAGGAATAGCGATTACATTGTTCATCATTGTAGTCGTTGTTTCCGTTGTGATTGTTGTAAGGGGTCATGAGAAAAAGGCGGTGTTTGAGCCGAGCACAGAGTCTACCGCAAAGGCGACTACGAATGCCACGACCGCAACCGAGCCGGAAACTACAACCGACCCTTATGAAAAGTATGTGAGTATTTCCGCAGAGAGCATACAAAATGATCTGCGTATAAAGTTTTACAATCATGACGGAAAGCTTTTTACGGGCGTTGAGTTCAGAGTGTCTCTTACTCCGGTTTCCGGGGGCAAGACAGTCATATATGCGGCTACGGAAAAGGACGGAAAAATAAATATCGCAAAACTTCCCGCCGGAAAGTATAAGCTGAAGCTTACGGAGCCTTCGGACTATACCTGCGAAAAAGAGGAGTACGAGGTTACCGTAAAGGCAAAGCTTGAGTATAAGGTCATAAAGCACGTTAAGGACGACGCAAAGAAAGAGTCGGAGATAAACGTTGCAAAGGAAGCACCTAAGGCTGAAAGGCCGCAGGAGCAGGTGCTTAAGGATACCGTTGAGTATGTGACCTCAGGCTCTTTTACGGTGAAGGAATACGTCAGAGTTTTGTTTTCGGATATTATCAAGCCGGAGGAGCTCGTAACCGACCCGTCTGTCGAGCCGTCCACCGAACCGTCCACCGAACCGTCCACCGAACCGTCATCGGAGCCGTCATCAGTGCTGTCTCCGGAGCAGTCATCAGCCGTGTCGGCGTCTTCGGAAGTGAAGCAGTCGGATAAAAAGGTGCAAAAGGAAAGGCTTGTGGATAAGTCAGGCAATGAGCTTTTTGTAAAGAGCGGAGACGAATATATCGAGGCTTTTTCGGATGATTATGACGAAGAAAAAGAGTTTTTCAGGTATACTGATGTAGTGAAGTATACGGGCTGGCAGACGATAGACGGAGACACGTATTATTTTGACAAAAACGGAAAACCCGTGACCGGAAAACAGGTTATAAACGGCGCGGCGTATACCTTCACCTCAGAGGGTAAGTTGCCGAAGGGAGCGGGAGTTCTCGGTATTGACGTTTCAAAGTATCAGGGAACTATCGACTGGACAAGGGTTAAAAATTCCGGAATAAAATTTGTTATTATAAGGTGCGGCTATCGCGGCTGGGGCTCGGGCGTTCTTGTAAGAGACCCGAACTTTGACAGTTATATCAAAGGTGCTGAGGCAGTCGGATTAGACGTCGGTATATACTTTTTCTCTCAGGCGATAAATGAGAAAGAGGCGGTTGAGGAGGCGAGCTTTATCGTCGAATGCGCCAAGGGTCACAACGTGAAGCTTCCTCTTTTCATAGATATCGAAACCTCCGGCGGAAAGGGAGACGGGCGTGCCGACAAAATAAGCTATGCGCAGAGAACCGCTGTTGCAAAGGCTTTCTGTCAAACCGTAAAGAATTCGGGCTACAGGGCCGGCGTATACGCAAACAAGAACTACCTTACGACAAAGTTTGATGCGAGCCAGCTTTCGGGATATTATATCTGGCTTGCGCACTACGTTGAAAAGACAAACTATAACGGCAAATACGATATCTGGCAGTATTCATCAAAGGGTTCCGTGCCCGGTATTTCCGGCAATGTAGACATGAATCTTGCGTATACCATTTATTAGGGCTTATTGACTTTCCGGAAAAGCAGCAAATAACGGAAAAGGAATTTCAATCGGCTACACAGAAAAAGAAGAAGCATACCAGTATCAGGTTTTAAGATTGTATTTTTGTCGGTGCTTAATTTGATTTTTCTGATTTGACCGATGTCTTTTCAGGTATAAAAGGTATCTTGAACTATAATCAGAAGAATATTTTAATAAGCTTCAAAGGTCGAAAAAAACAGGTGCCCTCGGCACCTGTTTTTTGCTGTCGTCAATTTGGTTTTGTAAGGCCTTTATTTATTGATTCTTTTATATTTTCAACAATCTGAGATGTTTTTTCGGAACTCTGCTCGGTTTTTCCCTCGTTTACAAACTTGCCTGCCTTATTGGTAACGTCCGCAGGTACGGTAAAGTTTATGTCGTCTATGATTCTGTCTCCGGAGATATAATCACAGTATAGGAAAAGTCTGTCCTCTTTAGGACTGTTTATGTGGTCAAAGGGATAGCAGGTGTAGAAGATAGCCTGTTTTATAGGCTCACGTATAACCGCAAAGTCGAAATCATCCTTGTTGATAACCTTGATTTCCGAAATACGGTATGTGTAGTCGCCGTAAGGCATCTGAAGGGTTATCGTCATACCTATCTCGGCCTTTTCAAAGCCTTTAAAGACCGTCAGACAGTGGCCTGCTATTATAGGAGGGGTTGAGTAACCGGGTATGCTGCTCGTTCTGTGAAGTCCCGCGCCAATGTTCAGGCATTCCTCCGTCGTTCCGAAAACAAGGCTGCAATTTATACCCATGTCATCCGAAACAACTCGGCCAATTATCTGTTTTATGCGGAAGTTCGTGTCGATATCCGAAAGAACAACGTAGGGGGAGGTCGTTGACACAGGAAGAGTTGAAGTCTTTGTCGCAGGCTCCGGCTCGGGTTTTTTCTGTGTGCTTTTCTTTATGAGCACCGCACCGGTAACGGCAACGGCAATAACCATAATTGCGATGACCGTGCCGATTATTATTTTTCTGACTTTGCTTTTATTTTCAGCCATATGCGTTCTCCGCTTTCATGAAAAATTCATCTATAAAATTTTACAGGATAAGTTTTACGTTGTCAATTTTTATGATATAGTATTTTTAGTTATTTTTAATTCGGTAATAAACCCGGCAGTAAATTCGGCTATAAACTCAGTAATAAACCAAGCAATAAACTCAGTAATAAAATCGGCTATAAACCCGATAATAAACACGGCAATAAATTCAGTAATTAACAAGCTGAAAAACAGTAAAATAAAGAGGAACGGTTGCGGATGAAAAAGGAAAACCTGTATATCTCGACAATGGCGTCGGACGCAAAGGAAACTGCGGAAAGATACGGACTAGGAATAGAGCTTGCCCAGTTTTGTACTGCGTGGAATATGGACCTTAAGTTTAAATACATCGACCCGCTTGTAAAAGAAACCGTGAAAAACGTTGATCGCATAATTCTTCATGCGCCCTTCAACGAGTTGAGCCCTGTGGCTATCGACCCCCTGGTTCTTGAAGTGACGGAAAAAAGAATAAGGCAGGCGGCAGAGCTTTGTGTACGTTACGGTGCGAAGAAAATGGTCTTTCATTCCGGATACACAAGTCATATGTACTATAAGATATGGTACGAGCCACAGGCGGTTAAGTTTTTTAAGAGGGTTATGCCTACGCTGCCGGGGGATTTTACAGTTGTGCTTGAAAATGTATTTGAGGACGAGCCGAATCTCCTTATGAATGTCATAAAAGAGGTAGACAGCGAGAGGTTAAAGCTTTGTGTGGACGTCGGACACGTGAACGCCTCCCTAGGCTTTGCCCACAGGATAAAAACGAACAGAATAGGAGAGGATATCTCCTCCGGGTGCAGGGATGTGTACGAATGGATTGAGAGAAGCGCGCCGTATATCTCACATTATCATATACATAACAATTACGGAGAAAGGGATACGCACAATGTACTCGCGGACGGAACTATAGACATGAAGAGTTTGTTTTCGCTTATAGACACTCTTACTCCGGACGTCACCTGTACTCTTGAGCTGTCAGACGCCGGGGAATCCGTGAAGCTGCTTATGACGGAAGGCTTTATTCAAGGCAGTTGAAATTCTTAGCGGTGAAATTTTTAAGCAATTATGTATTTTAGGCAGGTAAGCTTTGAAATAAGAGGTAATGAGAAAATGACTAAGAATGAAAGTGAACTGAAAAGGGTAATAGCCTCTGTGGGAGGCCTTGACAGGGAAGCAATGGATGCGGCTGAAAAGCGTCAGGCAAGACTTGCGAAGCCGCCGGGCGCACTCGGACGACTGGAGGACTTGTCCGTTCAGCTTGCCGGAATTACCGGTAAGGTTCATAACAGTATGGACAAGCGTGTGCTGCTGGTTTTTGCCGCCGACAACGGAGTGGTTGAAGAGGGTGTCTCCTGCTGTCCTCAGCTTATAACCCTGCAGCAGACGATAAATCTCACAAGAGCAAAAACCGGTGCGGCTACGCTTTGCAAGCACTTCGGTGTGGAGATACACGTCTGCGACGTCGGCGTATACACCGACATAAAAGAGCCTGCGGTTATAAACAGGAAGATAGCGTACGGAACAAACAATATGGTAAAGGGTCCTGCCATGACGCGGGAGCAGGCGGTTGAAGCTCTTATGACAGGTGTTGAGATGGTCGAGACTTACGCAAAGGATGCAGACGCTATAGGTATAGGTGAGATGGGTATAGGGAACACCACTACATCTTCGGCAATTCTTGCATTTCTTACGGATTCGGACGTTGAGGACGTCACCGGAAAGGGCGGCGGCGTGACGGACGAAAGCTTCAGACGGAAAAAGGAAGTCATAAAGACTGCCATTGAAATAAACAAGCCCGACAAGGGAGATATCATTGACGTTATCTCTAAGATAGGCGGATTGGATATCGCCGCAATGACAGGTGCGTTTATTGCCGCCGCCGCGAACAGAGTTCCCGTTGTCATAGACGGATTTATCTCGGTTGTTGCGGCACTCTGCGCCGTGCGTATGTGTCCGACGGTAAAGGATTACCTTGTACCCTCACATGCATCGTTTGAGATAGGCTACAGGATTGCTATTGAAGAGCTTGGTCTTTCTCCCATGCTCCTTCTTAATATGAGACTCGGAGAGGGCAGCGGCTGTCCCCTTGCTATGGAGGTACTGGGTGCTGCGTGCGCAATAATAAACGACATGGCGGATTTTGACCATGCCGGAATTGACGATGAGTTCCTTGTCGAGATACGTGAGGGAGACAAATATACTGTTGAGGGAAAAAGCTGATGAGAGTTTTTATTTCCGGGGGCTGTAAAAACGGCAAATCCATGCTCGCACAGCGTATTGCGGTAAAGCAGGGCGCCCCTCTTTATTACATCGCCACCATGATTCCTTATGACGACGAGGACCGTGCGAGGATACGCAGGCACCTGAAGGAGCGTGAGGGCTGGGGCTTTGAAACCATCGAGTGCGGAAAGAATATTCTGAGCGCACTTGACGGCTTGCCGAGGAATAAAAACGGCAGGACAGAGGGCTCGTTTCTTCTTGACAGCGTGACGGCGCTTCTTTTAAACGAGATGTTTTCTGAGGGTGTTGCAAAAGAGGGTGATATCTCTGCCGGAGAACGCTGTGCAAAAGAGCTTTGCGAGCTTGCGGACAGGGTGGAAAATATCGTCTTTGTCAGCGACTTTATGTACTCGGATGCAGCCCTCTATGACGGATACACCGAGAACTACAGGAGGGCACTCGCCGCAGTTGACAGAGCTCTTGCAGAGCGCTGCGAATCGGTTGTAGAGGTGTGTGCCGGAAATAAGATTTACTATAAGGGGCGTGAGTGGGAATGAATAAACTGAAAAAAATTCTCAGGGCGTGCGGTATGTCCATGACCATGTTCTGCGCTATTCCGATGCCGTTTCATTCGTGGGATGATGAGTCACGGCCTCTGATGACTGCCTGTCTGCCTGTTGCGGGCCTTGAAATCGGCGCAGTCTGGGCACTTCTCTGTTATATACTTCAAAGGCTGACGGCGCTGAGTATCCTTCCGCACGCTTTGGCGGCGGGAAGCTTTGCCGTTTATCCTTTCCTTGTTACGGGATTCATGCATCTCGACGGATTTATGGACGTTACGGATGCCGTGAAATCCTGCCGTGACCTTGAAAGAAGGCGAGAAATCCTCAAGGACTCAAGTGTCGGCGCATTTGCGGTCATAGCAGTTGCGATAGTTCTTGTTATGAACTTTGCCGCTTCGATGAGTCTTTCGTTTAAAGAAAATATCCCCGTTCTTATCTTTATTCCCATACTTTCAAGGTGTTGCTCGGCTCTTGCGGTCACGGTTCTCCCCACCATGGAAACGAGTCAGTTCTCCGGCAGGTACAGGGAGGGGATAAAGAAGAGCCACGTGGTGAGCCTGTGTGTGACAGCCGTTGTCGTGTGTGTGCTTGCGGCTGTAATTTGTAAGGTATATGCCACAGTTCTTGCAGTTGTGCTTTTGGGTTACGCGGCGGCACTTGGAAGAGCATATAAAAATCTTGGGGGAATGAACGGAGATATCGCCGGATATTCGCTCACGATTTCCGAGCTTTGCGGAGTTTGTGCATACGCGCTCGTAACTCCTGTCATGAATTTTTTGGGGTGATCATATGAATTTTATCATAGGCGGCGCATATCAGGGGAAGCATGAGCTTGCGCAAAAAAAATTCGGTATAACGGATGATGAGGTTTTTATTTGTACATATAACCCGGAAAATGACCCGAAAAACCGTGACGGCGCCGAAAAAAACAGCACGGCGGAGGGGATAGACTTTTCACGGCGATGTATATGCCATGTAGAACGTTTTGCTCTCTCCTGCGTAAAAAACGGTATTGAAGCAAGGGAATATTTTGACGAGCATAAGTTTGAATGGGCGGATTCCGTGATTATTTGCGATGACATTTTCTGCGGCGTTGTTCCGATAGATGCGGATATGCGAGCGTGGCGTGAGATGTGCGGAAGACTTTGTACATATCTCACAAAGGAAGCGGATACGGTTACACGTGTTTTCTGCGGATTGGAGCAAAAACTGAAATGAAGCGAATTCTTTTACTGAGACACGGCTCTACAGAGGCCAACGAAAGGTTTCTCTACTGCGGACGAAGTGACATAAGCCTCACAGATAAAGGAAAAAAATATCTTCAAAGCAGGGCGTTAAGCTATCAAAAAAAGCTCAATTCGGATGAAAAGGAGAACTCTGTAAATGTAAAATACTTTACAAGCGGCATGAAACGTACCGACGAAACCCTTAAAATACTGTTTGATACACGCAGCTACGAGCGTTTGACGGATTTTAAGGAGATGAATTTCGGTATTTATGAAATGAAATCTTATGATGAGCTTAAAGACCGACCCGACTACAGGGAATGGATAAGCGGTGACTTTTATTCCAATATTCCCGTCGGCGGTGAAAGCGGAAATCAAATGAAGAAGAGGGTTCTGAGAGCTTTTGATAAGCTTACGGCGAAGCTCGGGGACGAGCCGGAGAATACGGTTTATGTTCTTGTGTGTCACGGCGGTGTTATTGCTGCGATAATGGAATATCTTTTTGTAAATGAAGACAGAAATCTTTACGAATGGCAGCCGAAACAGGGATGCGGCTATCTTCTCTTTATGGATGAAGCAGAAAAAAGTGACGCGGGTTTTTCCCGCTTCACGGAATTTTCATAAGCGTGTTTTTAAACAGCGGTACTTGTCCTGCTTTTAGGAATACCATGTGCAAAGATAATAAAATAAAATTCATCTTATCCCGTGAGATTCAGTATGTCTCCGATTGAAAATTCCGGAAACAGGCATGTGTTTATTGCAAGTGAGATGAGCTTTGCGGCGCGGGACACGAGAAGATCGATATCCTTTGGCGTTACTATAAGACCGGAAAAGCCTTCTTCTCGTGTGATTTCAGCTTGTCGGTCGGTATATTGTTCAGTGTGCAGCTTAGTCTGCTGATCAGTATGCAATTCGGATTGTTGTTCAGTTTGCAACTTAGACTGCTGTTCAGTATGCAATTCGGATTGTTGTTCAGTGTATGACTTAGATTGCTGTTCAGTTTGTCGGTCGGATTGTTGTTCATAAGGCTTTGCCTGTGAAAAGGTGCTTTCAAGAAGGCTTTCAACTGAAATCACAGTTGGCACGCCTATGGATATGACGGGGATACCCATGGTATCCCTGCTTATTTGCGGCCTTTGGTTGCCGATACCGGAGCCGGGTGCAACCCCGGCGTCGGTTATTTGTACGGTACAGCCGAGGCGTGACAGCTCCCGAGCCGCAAGAGCATCCACGGATATGATTGCAGAGGGAGATACAAGCTCTGATACGGACTTTATGACGTCGCTGATTTCAATTCCGGTTTGACCGAGGACGCCCGGCGCGATGGAACTTACACTTCGAAGTCCGGAAAGACCGATATCCTCAGTGATACGTGAGTTAAGATGTCTCGTTGCAAGAATTTGTGAGGTGACGAGCGGTCCCAAAGCGTCTGCGGTTATATCTCTGTTGCCAAGACCGGCAACAAGTATATCTCCGTCATCGGGTAAAAGCTTTTTTAACTCGTCGCAGAGAGAAAAAAGACGGTCGTCGGTTACTTCGCCGTCCTTTCCGAACGGGGGAACCTCTACGGTGACATATCTCCCTTTCGGTTTATCGAAAAGCTTTTCGCCTTTTTCATTCAATATATCTATGACGGTGACAACGGAAGCTTCATTTTCCTTAATCTCTGTTTTATAACCGTCATTTCCGGTTTTTGACGCGGTGATATCCTGTAAATTTTCAATTGCCAGGTCTGTTCTCGTTACGCGGTTTTCGGCGGCTTTTTCATACATTTTTCCGTGCCCTCCTTCAGATAAAAAAGTTATTGCATTTTAAAGAATTTAGTGTTAATATATTAGACTGTAACGACTAAGGGGAGGTGTAATTATGCCTAACATCAAATCAGCAAAAAAGCGTGTAATCGTAAATGCATCTAAAGCTCAGAGAAATAAGTCAGCAAGTACAGCACTTAAGACTGCTATCAAAAAAGCAAATGCCGCTATTGAAGCAAATGCAGAAAATAAGGACGAGCTTGTAAAGGCAGCTATCAAGAAGATTGACCAGGCTCAGGCAAAGGGTATTCTTCACAAGAACAACGCTGCTCGTAAAAAGTCAGCTCTTGTAATAAAGGCTGCAAAGTAATTTCATATGCAGAGTGTAAAACGACGTCTTTTTGGACGTCGTTTTTTTTTATATTACTTCTTGCTGCTTTGTATGGGTCGTTTTTTAAAAAACTATTTTGATTTGGACTTTGCAAAAAGCGAAATAATGAGTCCGAAAACAAATGCCGCCGTTATGCCGACTGAGCCGGAGGACAGAGGGCCGTAAAATATTCCGAGAAAGCCTTTTTCTTTTACTGCATTTTTTGTACCCTGTGCGAGAAGATTCCCGAAGCCTGTAAGAGGCACGTTTGCACCGCTTCCCGCAAATTCGGCAAACGGCTCATAAAGTCCGACTGCCCCGAGCACCACTCCAAGTACCACAAACAATACAAGTATCTTTGCAGGGGTGAGTCCCGTAAGGTCTATGAGAAGCTGGCCTATAACACAAATCAGACCTCCGAAGATAAAAGCTTTTATAAAAATCATATCTCTTTCCTCTTTCCCTTTTCTTTTGTTTCCTCCTGTTTTCCCTATCGAAAATAAATTCTGAAAAATCATCCCTCCAGCAAAACCGTGTGAGCAATCCCCGGGACCGTATTTCCCTGAAGAGGCGAAACTGTTGAAATGAGTGCGCCTGTACCGACAAACAGAACTTTTTTCAGGGAGCCCTCGTTCAAAAGGCGCAGGATATACGTCGAAACGACAACGGCACTGCACCCGCAGCCGGAGCCTCCGGCGTGAACATCCTGCTCCTTGTTATCAAAGATAAGGACGCCGCAGTCCTCGTGTATATCCGAGATATCACAGCCCTTTTCTTCCTGTAACAGTTTTATGAGCAGCTCACTTCCCGTGTGTCCGAGATCTCCTGTCAGTATCATGTCGTAGTCCTTCGGTGATGTGCCGGTATCTTTTAAAAAGTTATATATGCTGTCTGCCGCTGCCGGAGCCATTGCGGCTCCCATGTTATTTTCGTCCGTTACACCGTAGTCGATTATTTTACCGAGTCTGAAAGCAGTTATACGCGGTCCCTGTCCGTGATCTGAAACCACGAGCGCACCGGCTCCGGTCACTGTCCTCTGAGCTGTCGGAGGTCTTTGACCTCCGTATTCAAGCGGTTGGCGAAATTGCTTTTCTGCCGAGCAGAAATGCGATGAGGTCGCGCAAACCGTATTTTCCGCACATCCGCTGTCCACCAGTACGGCAGACAGCCCGAGAGCCAGGGCAAATGTAGAGCATGCGCCGTACAGTCCGCAAAAAGGTATCTTCATGTCCTTTATGCTGAAGCTTGAGCTCATACATTGATTCAAAAGATCACCGGAAAGAATAACATCAATATCACTTTCGGCTTTGCCGCTTTTTTTAAGAACCGTTTCAACGGCTTTTTTGTGGAAAGCGCTTTCTGCACTTTCCCAGTTGTCTTTTTCCATATCTTCTTTAAGAACATAATCAAATTCGGACCGAAGCGGTCCTTCTCCTTCCGTCTTTCCCGCAACACCCGCACCTGCCGTAGCCACGGGCGGCTTTTTAAAAATAAATGTTTCACCTTTTCTTTCAGCCATCTGAAATCATCCGTTTCGTTTATTTATTTAAATATATAAAGCAGCAGTCCGTAAAGCACTGCCGAGCTGCAGCCGTATACTATGACCGGTCCTGCTATTTTGAACATATTTGCGCCTGTTCCCATTATCCTTCCCTCGGTTTTGAATTCCATAGCCGGGGATACAACCGAATTCGCAAAGCCCGTTATCGGTACGATGGTTCCGGCTCCCGCAAATTTTGCAATTTTATCAAAAACACCCGTGCCGGTTAAGATTGCGGTTATGGCTATAAGGATAAGAGAAACAAATGCTTTCGCCCTCTCGTCGCTGAAGCCGTATTTCAAAAACGCCTCACGGATTATTTCTCCGATAAGGCATATGAGCCCGCCTACGAAAAAAGCGCCGGCACAGTCCTTAAGAACCGGAGATTTCGGATTGGTTTCCTTTATGAGCCTGTCATAATCATCATTTGACATCTTCACGCTGTCACCTTCTTTTTGACTTTAGTATTTACAGCAAAGCTTTATATATTCGGCAGAATTATCGAAGCTGCTTTTTCATATACTTAAAATAGTTTTGTTTTAAGTGGATGTGATTAAATGAAGGCTAAAAGAAAAATGCGAAATACAATGATTCTTTTGATGCCGGCTCTTATCATCGGCGTTGCGATAAGCTTCGGAAGTAAGCTTCTTAACGGTCTAGGAAATGCAACCCTTGTGCTTGCCGGCTCTCAGGTGCCTGCCGGGGGTATGAGCACTTTGTTTGATGAGCTTGAAGGAAAATCCGATGAGGAGATACAAAGGGATATTGATGCGCTTGATATCCCGAAGACGACCGAAAAGGACAATCAAAGCACGGTGATTTCATCCGGAAAAAGCTCTTCGGGACTTACAAGCTATGCCTCAAACGAAACTCCGTCAGACATCAAAAAGCTTATTGAAAAGGCAAAAACGGAGCAGGCAAATGCGAAAAAGGACGGAGAGATAAGAGAGATGACATACGGAAGGGCAAATGCATCCGACGTCTATGAAAACGTATATGTAAAAAATGTAAACCCAAAACACGGTATAGATATAAAAGCGTGTCTTTCCGCAAAGGCAAAGCTCAGCACGAATACCGCGGAGCCGATTGTACTTATCTACCACACGCATACGACGGAGGCATATGAAACGCTTGACCGCGGGTACTACAGCAATACCTTCGGTACAAGAAGCTCCGATCCCGCAACAAATATGGTTCGGGTAGGTGACGCGCTGTGCGAGCGCCTTTCGGCGGCAGGGTATACCGTCATACACGACAGGGAGATACATGATACCTCATACACGGGCTCTTACGGCCGCTCCAGGGAGGCGATAGAGAACTATAAAAAACAGTATCCCGGACTGCAGGTTATAATCGATGTACACAGGGACGGGATAAAAAATTCCGACGGAACGAAAACAAAACCCGTAACCACGATAAACGGCAAAAAATCCGCTCAAATAATGATTATTGCCGGTTGTCAGGACGGTCCCGTGACGGAATTCCCGGGGTGGCAGGACAATTTGAATTTTGCGGTACAGCTTCAAAAGCACGCAGAGGATCTTTATCCGACTCTTATGAGGCCTATATTTTTCAGTCCCCGAAAATACAATATGGATACATCGCCGTGCGGCGTATTACTTGAATTCGGCAGCGATGCAAACACCCTTGACGAGGCCGTTTATGCAGGCGCTCTTATGGGGGACGCACTCGCCTCGCTTCTGAATGACTATAAGGGTTGAAATCCTGATTTTAAGAAAAAGAGGTAGAAGGAATGGAAAAAATAAGAAGAAGATATCTCCTTACGCTGACCGCGATAACGTGCGTTACCTGTCTTGTGTCCGGTATCATCATTGCGGAGAAAAATACCGAGTATATGTGCTTCGGTGAGAAGTTTTCGACGGTGAGCGTGCACGACCTAAAGGAAAACTTGTGTTATAATTGGTGCCGTGATATACTGAATTCAATATTTTAAACTTTGCATAAACACTTAAAAAGGGGTAATCCCATGAGAATAAAACATAAACTGGAAGAGTATGTCAACGCGCTGAGAGAAGCAGGTATTCTGAACTATGCGGATGTCCGTGCGGAGCTTATGGATACATTCATAGACTGTGTGAGCTATGACACCAGAACTCTTTTCGGAACCTCACTCTTTATCTGTAAGGGCGCACATTTCAGGGAGGAATTTCTTGAAACTGCCGTGCAGGGAGGCGCAGCTGCATACGTTGCGGAAAGTGTTCATAAAACCGACGCACCGTATATCATCGTAAGCGATATACGCTATGCCATGGTGATACTCGGAAGGCTGCACTTTGACTCCGTGACGGATAAGATAGAAACAATCGGGATTACCGGAACAAAGGGAAAGACCACAACCGCTTATTACGTAAAAAATATCATGGACAAATGGCTTGCCTCAAAGGGAGAAAAGCCCTGTGCTATGCTCTCGTCGGTTGAAAATTACGACGGTGTAAGCACCGAGGAGTCACACCTCACAACGCCGGAGGTCTTGGAGCTTTATCAGCACTTTCAAAACGCATATGACAGCGGTATAACGGAGCTTGTTATGGAGGTTTCCAGTCAGGCTTTAAAGTACGGAAGAGTTCGTGGTATGCATTTTGCCGTCGGCTGCTTTACGAATATCGGAACAGACCATATCGGTCCTGCCGAGCATATTGATTTTGAGGATTATTTTTCATCAAAGCTGAAGCTTTTTGACATGTGTGACGTTGCTTGCGTGAACACGGACGATGAGCGCTCCGACAGAGTCATTGAGCGTGTGAAGTCGCACGGAGATTTCTGCAAGCTCATAACCTACGGCTCACATCCGGAGGACACCGTATACTGTGAAAAAATTGAAAAGCGTGACGACGGTCTTTATTTCACGGTGAAGTCCGACCTCTATAACGGGGAGTTTTCTATAACCATGCCGGGACTTTTCAATGTATCCAACGCACTCTGTGCCATAGCCATAGCATACGTGCTTCGTATACCGCAGGAGTTTGTAGCGGAGGGTTTACGCACCGCGCGTGCAAAGGGACGTATGCTTGTTTTCGAAACAAAGGACAAGCAAGTTACGGCTATAGTTGACTATGCTCACAACAAAATGAGCTTCGAAGCTCTTTACAATTCTACAAAAAAAGAATATCCCGGCAAAAAGATAATCTCGATTTTCGGTGCACCCGGAAACAAGGCGCCGGGACGCAGGCGTGAGCTCGGAGAGGTGAGCAGTGCAAACTCCGATTACGTTTTTATCACCGAAGATGATCCCGCCGAAGAGCGGTTTATGGATATCGCAAAGACCGTGGAACAGTACGTAAAGTGTCCTCATGAAATTCTTGAGGATAGGGGAGAGTGTATAAAAAGGGCAATTCTTTCTCATGACGGACCGCGCGTTCTCCTTGTAATGGGTAAGGGAGAGGAAGATGTTATGAAACGCGGACTTAAGCAGGTCCCGTGTGTGTCGGATCCCGAAAACGTAAAGAGATACATTGCCGAGTACGACAAAGGAGAGAAAAGGCATGGGAATTGAAAATCTCACAAAGGAAAGCATAACTCAGCACGCAGAGGCAATGACAAAGGCCGAAAGGGATCTCGCGGATGCGATAAAGTGTATTGAGGATACCTGTGATTGGCTCAAGGAGGATTTTGCCGGACAGAATGAACTTGTGTGGGTACAAAATGTTCAGGCAACGAAAGTAACTCTTTATGATTTTCATGAGCTTGTGAAGAAGCAGGCGGAGAAGCTTTGCGCCATTTCAGAGCTTTTTGACGCAAATATCTGAGCTTAAAGCCGAGTGCGAAAGCTTATTTCGGCAACTTCGGTAAACAACAAACCAATAGAAAAAATAAAAGAGTTTCGCACATTTTTTTGTGCGGAGCTCTTGTCGTTTTTTTTGCGGTAGATTATAATAAATCATATTATATTTTGTTGTATAAATTGATGATTACATGGAAAATCGGGAAGAGGAAAACGGGCAGATGACACACAAGCAGGCGATACTATTACTTTCGGCAGTTACGGCTACAAGGGGAGCGGCATTTCTTTTTTCAAAGCTTGCGCTTCGCACAATGGATACGTTTAATCTTATGGGTATAAGATTTCTGCTGGGTTTTATCATACTTTTTCTTATTTTCGGAAAGAGAATAGTACAAAATTTCAAGTGGAAAACGCTCTGCTTCGGAGCAGTGCTCGGTGTTATATATACCGCTGTTATGGCTCTCGAGCTTACGTCCATAAAAACTACACCGACATCCACGACCGCCTTTCTCGAGCATCTTGCAATTATTTTCGTTCCCATAGCGGAATCGGTTATAAGGAAAAAACTTCCGAAGCCGGCTTCTGCCGTCAGTGCCTTACTTGCGATTGCCGGAGTTGCACTTCTTACTCTCTCGGGTAACGGATCGTTCGTCTTTACAAAGGGAGAGGTGTACGCGGTTATCTGTGCCGTGACGTTTGCGGTTGCCATTATTCTTACAGACCGTATGTCGCATACAGAGGACGGACTCATAATAGGTTTCTGGCAGCTGGGCTTCATGGGCGTATTCGGCTTTATCATATCCTTTTTTCTTGAAGCACCGAAGCTTCCCGGAACGGTCTTTGAATGGGGTGTTGTTTTGATTCTTGCCCTTGTTTGTACCGCATTCGGATTTGCCTTTCAGCCGGTTGCGCAAAGCGGACTTTCTTCAGAGGAGTCCGGTACAATCTGCGCTCTCAATCCCACAGTCGCAAGCATACTGGGTGCGACATTCTTGAAAGAACCGTTTTCACTTCAGTCCGTCATGGGCGCATTGCTCATCTTGAGCGGTCTTATCATAACGGGGAAATTCGGCGGAGATACCGATGAGGGTGAAGCTCCTTACAAAAACGCACCGAAAAAATCCGTACAAAAGATTTAAAGCCGTTTTAAGTTTAAGAATAATTTATGCTATGCATGATAGAATGCGGCGTTAATTTGCTTGAAAAAGAAAAAAGCAGAACAGCAACGACCGGTGAAAATCAGCAAAACATGATGAAAAATAAAACAGACGAAGCAGTGATAACTGATAAAAGAAAAAACGGAAAAAAGCAAAAGTGGCAAAAGCAAAAAACGTCAAAAGTAAAAGCGGCAAAAGTAAAAGCAGCAAAAGAAAAAGCAGCAAAAGAGGCAAGAAAAATGTTTGAAAATTTTTTACGGAGTGTATACCTGCCGAAGGAGAAGGTGGGTCTTTTACAAAAAGATTCTTTCAAGGCGGTTTATAAGTATTCAGACAGATTTTTCTACGGACAGTCGTTTGAATTTTCATACGACCTTGCAAGGATAAGTCTTTGCCTTGCGGTGGCGGCGATGAATCCGGACAGCCTCAAGGGTGACTATGAAAATGCTCCCGAAAATCTTAAAAGATTTCTTGAAAATCTCGGCTTTTCGGATTTTTATACCAATGAGGACTACAAAAGCAAGCCGAGAACAGACTCCTTTGGAGTCGGGATAGCGAAGAAGAAAATCCGTGTAGGGGGAAAGACTTACACGCTTCTCGCGGTCGGCTGTCGCGGAGGCGGATATGAGCTTGAATGGTGCGGAAACTTTGATATCGGCTCGGACGGAGACTTCGCAGGCTTTAAAGCTACGTCACAAATTGCTTTTGATTTTATAAATAAATACATTTATTACTATCATGTTTCAGGACCCGTTATTTTGTGGAGCGCAGGTTTTTCACGCGGCGGGGCGACCTGCAATATGCTCGGCGGTAAAATCGACACCCTGCTATCCTCCGGTCAGCAGCCGTTTGACGGCGTCACACTTGAAAAACGACACGCGTATTTTTATACATTTGAAGCTCCCCGCGGTGCGTGTTCGGAAAGCAGGTCAGCTGCCGTCTGCACAAACATCTTCAATATCATAAATGAAAACGACCTCGTGACATACGCCGCACCCTCCGCAATGGGGTTCGGGCGTTTCGGAAAAGATGTATTTTTGCCGTCTCGCGCAAACTGTGAAAAGCGCGATTATGAAAAAATACTGAAAAAAGTAAAAGACGAGATAAATATCATCTACAGCATGAACATAATGGCGCTCACACAAAATATCCTCGGCGATGTATTTATCACTCCTCCGAAATTCATAAGGAAGGAAACAAGATCCGTCGGAGATTTTTTGTCCGATTATATGCAAATTGTCTGTGATGAGGCAAACGGCAGAGAGGAAAGCCTTCCCGTGTTTTCGGCAATACAGCATATGCTATCCATCTTTTTTAAGGTTGACTCTGAGATGGCATCCGTAATTTTCAAGGAGTATACAAAACGCATTGCAAAAAATACGGATTCGTTTCTTTCCGGCATTTTTGACAACAATAACGATGCAAGGCTTAACGTCATGAGAGAGAACTTTTACATCGCCCTTAAGGACAGCGGTGTAACGGAAAAAACCGTTGAGGAGATACGAGAGGACATAAACACGGTTTTTGGCTTTTTTTCCAAGGTTGCAGATGATTATCCCTATGAATTTTCCGTGCTTACGCTGAATCTTCCGGCTGTTGTCTCGCCGCATGACTACGGACTTGAGCTCGCTTTTTTAAACGCACTTGATGAAGATTATTTTAAAAACGTATAAATAAACTTTATTTTGGCAGGTGAAGTATATGAAAAAGAAAAAAATCGACAATTCATGGTTCAAGGAGCTTTCCGTTTATCAGATATGGTGCCGTTCGTTTAAGGACGGCGACGGCGACGGTAACGGAGACCTTCTCGGGGTTCTCGAAAAGCTGGACTATATAAAAAGTCTCGGTGTGGACGCCATCTGGTTTTCGCCGATATACCCCTCTCCGAACGCGGATTACGGCTATGATATCTCGGATTATAAGGATATTCATCCGGATTTCGGAAACCTTGACCTTTTCAAAAAGGTGCTTGATGAGGCACATTCAAGGGGTCTTAAGGTTATAATGGACCTTGTTGTGAACCATACGTCCGACGAGCATTATTGGTTCAAGGAGAGCATGAAGGGTCCGGATAACCCGTATCATGATTATTATATCTGGCGAAAGGGAAGAGGCGGCGACTGCAAAAACGGAACGAATCCGCCCAATAACTGGCTCTCTATCTTTGAGGGCGGAGCTTGGGAGTACAACAAGGATATCGATGAATTTTATCTCCATGTTTTTGCAAAAAAACAACCCGACTTGAACATGGACAATCCGAAGGTTCGTGAAGAGGTAAAGGATATCATGCGCTTCTGGCTTGATCTGGGCGTTGATGGATTTCGAGAGGACGTTATCACGTTTATCTCAAAAAAAGAGGGACTTCCCGACGGCTTCCCCATACCTGTTGCCTGCGGAATCGAGCATTACAACAAGGGCCCGCATTGCCGTGAGTATGTCGATGAGTTCCGAAAAGATGTTATAAATAAATATGACTGCTTTGTCGTTGCCGAATCACCTATGACAAATTCAAAGGACGCAATCTCCTATACCTCGGGGAAAAACCGTCCCTTTGATATGATGATAAGCTTTGACCATATGAATGCAGACTGTTTTATGACGGACGCTATTCATACTCCGTTTTCTCTTCGAAAACTCAAAAAGGCGATGTCATCATGGCAAAAGAATCTTTACGGGAAGTCATGGAATGCCCTTTATATCGAAAATCATGATCATCCGAGGATAATCAGCCGCTACGGTGACGAGAAATTCCGAACGGAGAGCGGGAAGATGCTCGCGACTATGGCATATATGCAGAGCGGAACGCCGTTTATTTACCAGGGTCAGGAGATAGGAATGGTAAATAATCATCTTAAAAGTCTTGACGACTTTAAGGATGTTATGACCTTTAACAATGAAAAGATTTTCAGAAAATTCGGCGTGCCGCGTTTCCTCTACCTTAAGATTGCAAACAAGACGAGCCGCGAGAATTCACGCACTCCGGTTCAATGGGATGACACAAAAAATGCCGGTTTTACAACCGGCACACCCTGGTTCGGTGTAAACCCGAATTACAATGAGATAAACGTAGCGGCAGAGGAAGCTGACCCGAATTCGATTTTGAATTATTACAGGTGGCTTCTCAAGGTACGTAAAGAAAACAAAATCCTTATATACGGAAACTACAGAGAACACTGTAAGAGAAGCAAAAAAGTTTATTGTTACGAGAGAAATTACAAGGGTCAGCGCGCTCTTGTTGTATGCTCCTTCAGCAAAAAGCCGTTAAGGTTTAAGGCTCCTCACGGCTTTAAGCTTGATAGTAAAGCTCTTTTACTTTACACTTATAACGACGCAAAAGAAACTCACACGGACGCAAAAGAAATAACTCTCCGCCCGTATGAGGCTCTTGTCTACCTTTATAAGTGATAATCAAAGCTCGCGGTGCTCAAAGTATATGCTTTTTTCTCCGCTCTTGGAAGATTTGTTTTTCGGTAAGTCATCTATAGTTATAATTCCGTAGCTTCCTCTCATGACGGCACCCGGATTGAAGAGGTAAATACCGTCACGCTCCTCGTAAAACGGGCGGTGAGTGTGTCCGAAAAGAACTATCTGACGCTCATTGTTTTTTGCGTCCAGGAATATTTCCGACACACCGCTCTTTACATGCTGCTTAAAGCCATGTGTGATGTAAAACTTATAGCCGCATATATTTTCATACGTTGTAGTCGGCAACGACGACATAAGGTCGCAGTTGCCTTTCACGGCAAAGAACCTTTTGCGGGTTATTCCCGGAATTTCTCGGAGACTTAAGTCTATGTCATTTTCTCCGTCTCCGAGATGAATGATAATATCCGCATCTCTGTTATCATTCAGAATACTGTATACATATTCTTCTTTGCCGTGCGAGTCTGACAATACTAAAATTTTCATGGTGTTCTCCTTTTGACTGTAGGGGGATTAAAGCTTTATAATTACCATTACGGTAATTGTTTATAAATTGCTTATTTTTTTTGGAGGTAATTTTCATGAGTAAGAAAAAGAAGATTTTAATCATTGCAGCGGTTATTTTGATTGTTATCTGTGCTGTGATTCTTATTGTAACACTTACAGGCAAGACTGCAAAGCATGATAAAAATCTGAACTTGTCCGACATAAGCTCCATGACCCGTGATACGGATATGCCGATGATTATTTATGCCGATAAAGAAAAGGTATACATCGCCGATTCACAATTCGGCTTTGTCATTTACGACATGGCACAGAAAAAGGTCGTGGACAGATGTACCTATGACGAGATGAACGGTATATGTAAGGATGTCGGTGTTCTTGAGGCTATGGCTACGAACGACGGAAAGCACATTTATTTCGGCGAGCGTCTTGTCGGACTTTCGTGGGCGTACAATACGAAATCACAAAAGTATAAATCGCTCGGTAAGCTCAGCAAAGACATATACATACCGACGGCTATCGCCGCAGGCTACAACTCCGAGTATGATCAGTACTTCGACCTGAACTATGATATCTCAGACACAATAGGCGTACTTGATGATTCCTTTGTATACCTTCGTCTTGACAGCGAGGGAAAGCTTGAAAATCTCCAGCTCGTTCGCTGCTATAATGACAAGGACAAGCAGGACATAATGGATGTATTTAAATGATTTGAACGGATAAATTGAATTTTAATTGACTTTACTATTTTAAAAACTGTTAAGGGGGAAACCGCTGTGGTTAAACATATTATTTTATGGACTCTTAAGGACGAGCTGTCCGACAAAAAAAAGGAAGATGTAAAAAGCGGTATAAAGACGGGACTTGAAGGCCTTAAGGGCAAGATACCGGGTATGACGGAAATATCAGTCCGTATAGACTGCCTGCCTTCTTCAAACGCAGAGGTAATGCTTGACACAACCTTTGAAACTGTCGAAGCTCTTAAGGCTTACGGCATAAATCCTCTTCATGTTGCGGTTGCCGATACAAAAGTAAGACCGTTTACAAAGATTCGCTCATGCATGGACTTTGAGGTATAAGCCGCATCGGGCGTTACAAACTACGATAAGCAAGCTCAAACTTTATTGAATGGGTTTTGGTTACACTTGCGCTTGCAAAAATAAAAAATTATCGGAAAAGATCAAAAGAGGCTGTGGGGAGAGCATTCTTCATTACGGCCTCTTTTCGTTTTTCATCATATTGTAAGGAAAAACAAATTAAAAATCGATTTATGATGATTTGCATTTTTCCCAAAAATATGGCATATTATTAGTACAATATTTTGAAAGGACAGAGCATGTTAAGAAACAGAAACTACATTGAAGGAGCCCGAAGTGCTCTTGTTGAAAAGATTCGCGAGTCGACACTTTCGGTACTTCCCATAATCATAATAGTTGCCGTTTTAAGCCTTGGCTTTTTGCCATTGAGACCGGACTGCCTGCTGACGTTTTTTATAGGGTCGGTTATGATTATAGTCGGGATGAGCCTTTTCTCCCTCGGTGCGGAAAAGTCTATGACTCCCATCGGAAGTAAGATCGGAACGGCGCTTACCCGAACTAAAAATCTTCCGCTCATTCTCATAGTTGCATTCCTTTTAGGATTCGCCATAACGGTATCCGAGCCGGATTTACAGGTTTTGGCGGAAACAGTGCCGCACATAAGCAAGACAGCACTTCTCATCACAGTCGGCATCGGCGTCGGACTGTTTATGTCAGTATGTATGCTTCGCATTCTGACAGGCGGTAGCCTGCGCCTTATTCTCCTTGTTTGCTATACATTGATATTTATTCTTGCCGCTTTTACGGACAGAAATTATTTAAGCATCGCCTTCGACTCCGGCGGCGTTACCACCGGCCCCATGACGGTGCCTTTTATTTTAGCACTCGGTGTCGGTGTATCCAACATACGTCGCGATAAGCGTGCTGAATCAGACAGCTTCGGTCTTGTGGCATTGTGCTCAATCGGTCCAATCCTTGCAGTGCTCATTTTAAGCTTCTTTTATAAAGGACAGGGTACGGATTTTGTACAGACATACACCACCTTTGAAAACACATCCGAAATCGGTTATTCATACCTTAAATCCGGAGCTTTGTACATGAAGGAAATGGCTCTTTCACTACTCCCGATTGTTGTGATTTTTTTCCTTTTTCAAGTATTTTTGCTTAAGCTTCCGCGTCGAAACCTCTTAAAGATTTCTATAGGTATTTTCTATACATACATTGGCCTTGTTCTTTTCTTAACCGGTGTCAATGTAGGCTTTTCCGCCCTCGGTACAGAACTCGGTTCACTGATGGTATCAGAGGGAAAAACAGCTCTTTTGATTCCTCTTTCCGGTATCATAGGCTGGTTTATCATTTCCGCTGAGCCGGCTGTCGGAGTGCTTGAAGAACAGATAGAGAGTGTAAGTGCCGGAGCAATACCCGGCAAGGTGATAAAGTACAGCCTTTCTGTTGCCATAGCCGTGGCTCTGATGCTTGCGACTGTTCGTGTTATAACCGGAATTTCTGTTCTTTGGTTCCTTGTGCCTGGATATATTGTTGCGCTTTCGCTGTCCTTTTTTGTGCCGGACATATATACGGCTATAGCTTTTGACTCCGGCGGTGTTGCATCGGGTCCCATGACAGCAACCTTTATACTCCAGTTTATGATAGGTGCAAGTCTTGCCCTCGGAGGAAATCCGCTCAAGGACGCTTTCGGTGTAGTTGCGCTTGTTGCAATGATGCCGCTTTTAACCATACAGTTTGTCGGACTTATCAGCAAGCATAAGGAAAGACGTATTACCGAAAAATATGTTGAATACGGCGATTATGATATCGTTGAGCTTTGGGAGGATGCCGCATGAATTATATCATCTCAATAATAGCACCGGAGGCTCTTACACAGTTTGATAAGATTTGTGAAGAGCTGCATCTGCCGCTCAATATGCTTTTTCGCGCAAGAGGCACTGCTGTGAAAAGCATGCTTGACCTTCTCGGAATAGAATCAAACGAGTGGCGCGTCATACTCTCGGTTGCGAATGAAGAAAACACAAAAAAACTTATAGCTATGGAAAAAGAAAAACTCCATATCGGAGTTCCCGGACACGGAGTAGTTATAGCTTTACCTATAAAGAGCATAGGAGGAGGAAAAACAATGGCATTACTGAGCGGGGAGAATAACCCTTCAACAAAATATACACCCTCGATTAATTACGCATATGAGCTTATAATAGCTATTGCAGAAGAGGGATATACGGATATGGTTATGAATGCCGCACGTGCGGCGGGTGCTCGCGGAGGAACAGTGCTTCACGGAAAGGGCACGGGCGTTAAGGACGTTGAAAAGTTTTACAATATATCCATCGCCAGCGAGAGGGAGGTAATACTCATCATAGCACCCTCAGAGGAAAAGTCAGACATAATGCGCTCTATTCTAAAAGAAGCAGGACCGGATACGGAGGCTGACACCCATGTTTTCTCATTACCTGTTACCGAGGTTGCGGGATTCGGCTTCCTTGAAGAGAACTGAGGGTTGAAAATGACGGAGAAAAAGAAAGAAGTGCTCGGCTTCGGCTTTTTGGCGTGTGGACTGGTGCTTGTTGTTATTTTACTGAAAATAACAATAGGAAATGACGCTAAAACTTATGATAAGGCTCTGGATTTTATTTCAAAAGGTTCGTATACAGAGGCTCTTGAGGTTTTTGAAGATGTGCCGCTTTGTTATGAGGACAGAGAAGCTCTTATAAAATACTGTAAAGCACATGAAGAGTATGATGAAGGAAATTTTGATAGAGCAAGAGAGATGTTGCAGGGTTTAACCTTTAAATATCTTTCCGATCCTCTTTCAAGAGATATTCAGGCTTTCATGGACAAGATTGAAGTGGAGTATAAGGAAAGATTGGAAACGACTATACCGATGACAGCCAAAATCAAGCGTTATGATTTTTCGTCAGCCGTGGATAAATACACGACGACCACAGAGAAAAGGACATATACTGTTCCCTGGTTGTATGTTCCGAAGGATAAAGATTATGACAAGGATAATAAAAAAGAAACCACAACCGATCCGTTCAATGCAAAAGATTTTTATAATCCTGAGGACTTTTACGATTATTATTACGATGATTTCATGGACTATTATGAAGCCGAAGACTATTACTATGAGCATTGCGGCTGACTTGTCAACTTCATAATTTCGTCACAAAATTTCTCAACATAATGACCGAATGAACAGCTTTTTCTGCCGTTCATTCTTTTTTTGTCTTCTTTTGTCCTCGAAAAGTATTCTATATATAGGGGGACTTTTTTTGAAGGGAGTTTTCGACTTGCGTTTAGGAGTACTCGATGACGACAAAATTTTTGTGTCCAGATTTGAGAAAATTATGAGAAATTTTTACGACAACAAAATAACCTTTTTGGACTTTCCGGGAATAAAAAAAGCTCAGATTGCTGCGAGAGAAAAATTGATTGATATTTTTCTCATTGACAGAGAAAGGGTATCGGAAACCATAGTATCAAATATTGAAAAGAACTGTGCAGTTGTGGTTTTGACTGATGACCCCGATTATTCTGATCCGTTTTTTATCACCGCTTGTAAATACCAGAGTGCAGACAAGTGGTCGGCACTTTTTTCAGAGCTTTGCGGAAACGGCTGCGCCGACTTGGGCGTAGGCAAAGCCGATACGCAAAAGCCAAAGAAAAGTGCCTTCTACTTGTTTGCCTCGGCGAGCGGAGGAGTGGGTACGACCTCCGCCGCCGCAGCGTTTTGCTGTTTTCTTGCGGGAAGGGGAAAACCGCCGCTTTATCTTAGCGGTGAGGCCTTCCCGTCGACAAAACGCTGCTTCTCCGGAAAGGGGGCAGGTTCATTCGATGAAGTCCTCTCTTCATTGAAAAGAAAAAGAACCGAGCTTCCCGCTGCAATAAAAAAAGTTGTTTCTGTTGACAGTAAGACCGGTATTTACTTTTTTAACCCCGGAAAGTCGGCAGCGGAGGTTTTCTCCCTTTCCGGAGAAGAGTATGTAGAGATATGTGATGCGGTTCTTAACAGCGGAATTGCAGAAGCAGTGGTATTGGATATGACCTTTGATGCCACGGAGAATATTGTTTTGCCGCTCATAAATGCGGACAAAATTGTCCTTGTTACAAACGGAACGGAAAATGCAAATGATAAGCTTTTAAGGTTTGCGGAGGTGGTTCCGGAAATCTGCTCGTTTTCCTCTGAAAAGTTTAACGAAAAGACATATCTTCTTTATAACAACTTTTCAAACGAGTCATCCGTGATTCCGGATACGGATATCGTATTCGGAAAACTCGGAGGAATAAACCACGTAAGAAAAAAGGAAGAAAACTCTCACGGAGAAGAAAAGGAAAAATTTCTTTACGGAGAGGGAAAAAGAAAAGGTCTTCACGGAGAAGAAAAAGAGAGAAGCTTCAGTGAAGAAGAAAAAGAGAGAAGCTTCAGTGAAGAAGAAAAAGAGAGGCTTTTTATTAAAAAGCTTTCCCGTGAGGGAAGCGCAGCCTTTTTACGGCTTACGGAGGTGTAGGGCTTGTACGAAAAAATTCGGGAGGATCTTTACAGATTCAATTCCCTGGCGGACTTATCCGATGACGAACTGATAAAGGTTATAAACAGCATTGCGCTCAGATACTGCAAGAACAAGAAGTTTTCCGTATCCGAAAGGGATGCGATAGTCAGGAAGGTTTTTTGTTCCGTGCGGGGGCTCGGTGTCCTGGACGAGCTTTTGGCAGATGATGATATTTCGGAAATAATGGTCAACTCGTATGATGAGCTTTTTATTGAAAAGCACGGAAGGGTGGAAAAAAGAGAGGTTTCATTTGACAACGAAAAAGAGTTGATGGATGTCATACAGCGTATTGTCGGCAGGAGCGGAAGGGAGGTAAATACAGCAAATCCCATTGTGGATACAAGGCTCCCCGGTGGCGAGCGGATAAATGTAGTTCTTCCGCCCATATCCATACGGGGTCCCGTAATGACTGTCAGAAAATTTCCGAAAAAAAGGATAACGATAGAGGAACTCATAGACAATGGTACGCTCACGGATGATGCGGCGCAGTTTTTGAAAAGAATGGTCGAAGAAAAATGCAATATTTTTATAAGTGGAGGGACAAGCTCCGGAAAAACCACTTTTTTAAACGTTTTGTCAGACTTTATCCCTGAAAATGAGCGAATAATCACAATAGAGGATTCTGCGGAACTTCAGCTGAGCGGAATAAAAAACCTGATACGCATGGAGGTAAGGAATGCAAATACCACCGGAAACGGAGAAGTCGGTATGAAGGAACTTATACGGACATCACTTCGAATGAGACCCGACAGGATTATAGTCGGAGAAGTACGCGGGGAGGAGGCTTTGGATATGTTGAACGCGATGAATACAGGACATGACGGCTCCCTTTCAACAGGACATGCAAACAGCAGCTACGATATGCTCTACAGGCTGGAATCGATGATTCTGCAAAGCGGCATATCCTTTCCTCTCAGGGCGGTGCGGCAACATATTTTCAGCGCCATAGACATAATAGTCCATCTCGCGAGAACGTCGGATGGAAAACGCAGAGTGGTGGAGATTTCCGAAATTGAAGCTATAAAAGATGATAATTTTCTTCTCAATACGCTTTATTGCCATGCCGGTGGAGTGTTAGTGGAGACTGGGCAGAGGTTGAAGAGGAAGAAAAAATGATTAAAAAAAGATTCTTAAAGGAGTATTGCGGAAAGAAATACGGGCTGAAAGAGTATTTCACGGGTTTTGCAATAGGTTTTGTTTTCGGATTTATCGCCTCCGCGGCGATGTACGGAAACACCGTAGTATGCGTTGCCTTTTCGACGGTATCCGGATTTTTTTCTTCGTTTGTTTTTGTGAAAAATCGTATAAAACACAGAAAAAAGCTGTTTATAAGTCAATTCTGCGATTATCTCGACAGTCTTTCCGGAGCTCTTTCCTGCGGAAAGAATGCACATGATTCTTTTCTGAGTGCGAATGGTGATATGCATGAGCTGTTCGGCAAAGCGTCTCCGATCTGCTGTGAAAGTCAGAAGCTTGTAAGAGGACTTAGTATGGGTCGCAGCATAGAGGAACTGCTCTATGAGATGGGAAAGAATTCACTTTGCGAGGAGGCGCAGATTTTCGCTGACGTGTATTCAATGTGCAACCTATACGGAGGAAACTTAAAGGAGATTGTTATTGATAGCAAAAATACATTGCTTGAAAAGACCGCGATTGAAGCCGAGATAGGGACTGCACTTGCCGGGCCGAAAAATGAACTGAACATAATGGCGGCAATGCCCTTTGTTATCACGGCTTGTATGAGATTTTTTAAAGTCGGCGGAGTTTCAGGCGAGGTAACCCTTCTCAGTATTTTCATCACATGTGTTTTTCTGATTTCTTATGCTATAGGGCTGAAAATCGTGGATATAAAGGTCTGAAGGAGGTTTTGTATGGAGAGTAAGATTAAATGGCTTTTTGTTGCTTTATCCTTTTTCTTTTTTCTTACGGATTTTTTTATCCTTGTAAGGTATCGAAGATACGGGTCGCAGAGAACCGGTCTGAAGATTTTTATACTGGAAAAATATTTTTATCTCGGAGCGGCAATCCGCAGATTCTTTCGTGTGTCGTCGAAGAGATATAAGCAAAGGCTAAGACTGCTTTCGGAGCTTTTCGATGAAACGGAGGCTGTGAATACGGCCATGTCCATGACCAATGCTCCTTTCACGTATTTTGCGCTGGCTTTACCTTTGATAGCTGTCGTTGCTTCGCTCGTAGGAATCGGGATTTATACATCGCTCATGCTTTTGCTGGTCGTGTTTATGTGCGTGTATCCGGACATATGGCTACGTATGCGTGTAAAGGAAAAAAATGAAGCGATTTTATCACAGTTTTCAGGCATGGTACTTAAGATGTACATGCTTGTAAGGATAGGAGTTCCCTCAAGCGTTGCGTTTGAAAAAATCGCCGCGTCGTCAACAGGCTTTTTATATGAAGAGATGTTGAAGGTCGTAAACGATGTATCTACGGGAATTTCTTACGGGGACGCGCTTGAAGCCTTTCGGGCTCGCTGCAGCTGTAAAGAGGTGAGGAAATTTATCTCTGCCTATAAACAAAATCTTACCCTCGGCGGAGCAGATTTTCCGGCTCTTTTGAATGAGATGGCTGAAAACGCTTTTTCAACTCGGAAAGAAAGGGCAAAGCTCAAAGGAAATATGGCTTCACAGAAGCTGCTTTTTCCTACAATGATGATGTTTGTAGGTGTTTTGATAATGGTTATAGTTCCGTCTTTTGAAAATATTTTTTCTTGAAAAAGAAAAGAAAGGTTAAAAGGAGAGTATATGTATGAGAATTTTCAGAAATTTTATAAAAGGGTTGTTTTTTGATGACAGCGGAGAGATAAACATCATTTCGATGGTGCTGATAATTATTGTAGTTATTGCACTTGTCGCTATTTTTCAGGACGAAATGACGGATATCGTTACAAGGATGTTTGATAAGATACGGGAGTCAATGGGAGTCTGAGATGAGAGAGAAAAGCTGCAGAGGAGCTGCCGAAATAGTTGAATTTTCTTTTGTATTTCCATTGGTGATGCTCACGGTGTTGGTTCTTTTTTACTTCATTTTCGTTGTTTTTCTCAAGGTACATATCTATAACCTTGCGTTTAAAGCTGCCGACGAAATAGGAGACCTTGGCGGAGCCGAAAGTGCTTACGGCTTTTTTGACGGAGGCGGCATTCACGATAAGGAGCTTGAAAAAGTAAAGAAAGATTTTCACAAAAGACTTGAGGGCTGCCGTATTCTTCCCGGGGTAAAGTTTACGGACAGCGTCATTGTTGAGTCGAAGAAAGGGTTTTTCAAGGCTGTTGTGACAGTGGAGACAAAAATTTCAGACAAGTTCTGTTTTAAGACCGTAGTGGAGAAGGATATACATAATCCTGCCGAAAAAATGAGGGCTGTGGAGATTTTAAAAACTGCCGGATGTGACTTTGAGGGGTTGAAGGATATTTATGATGCGATTTTTTGATAAAAGCAAAGGGGCTGTTTCGGTTTTCCTTATAATGATTATGCTTCCGATGTACTCTTGTGTGTCGCTTGCAGTTTATGCAGTGCGCCTGAAGAGCGCGGAAAATGAATTTAAAGAGATTATGGGACTTACGGCAAACGCCGCTTTATCCGACTATGACCGTACACTCATGGAATTATACGGTCTTACCGCGTTTTCGTATGACGGCAAAAGTCGGGAGGAGTACAAAAAACTCGTTTTGCAAAATTATCCGGAAACCAAGGAGTTTTTTATATCTTTATCCGATGAGATGATGCTTTCAAGGCTTGATAATTATGAAAAAGCGATAAAAGCGTCAATGATTTATAAAGCTCCTTACAACTGGGTTTCCCTTGTTTCTCAAAAATTTTCTCTTTTTACACAGCTTTCGCAAATTGAACGGGTTATAAAAAAGTGCTCAGGGTATTTTAAGGTCATTTCGGGAACCGGGGACAGCGTCATGGATATTTATTCATCTATTGCGGCGGTAAACCTTAACGAATCAAATTCGGATATAGTAAAAAAACTGAAAAATATCATGAGATCCGCGCAGGCTCTGACAAGCGATCTTGAAAAAATCGACAGGGAGGCTGCTGCATTAAAGGCGTCCATAGATGAAATAGAAAACAGGGAGCTGAAAACTCTTTTGGAAACAGACTGTAATTCTTCCTCCGATTATCTTTCCACCGACTCACTTAAGGAGTTTCAAACAAAGATAAATGAGGATATCGACAGAATTACAAGCCTTGATGATAAGGCTTCTTTGTCTGACCTGTCCTTTACGGAAAGCGCATTTTATGAGTATGTAATCGTATCCGGTGCCGAAGGAAAAAAGACGGAAGGTGACGGGGATAGTAAAACCTTTAAAGACTCTTTGGCAGAGATTGAAAAGTTTGATTTAAAGGATTTTGCAAAAAAAGTCTCCGACACAAGCATAAGAACACTTGTTTCCGAGGATATTTATTCAAGAATCATCGGATCTTCAGCAAAGGACGACAGTTTTTCGTCCCTTTCCGGGCTTTCGGGCATAGGTCTCTCTCAGGCATATGTCGCCGAGTTTTTTTCTGACAGGTTCACCTGTCTTACCTCAGAAAACACGGAGAAGCTTTGGCTTCCCGAAACGGAATATCTTCTTTTCGGGAACGAAAATATGCGTACAAATGTCGAACTCTGTATTGACAGTATATTTGCGATAAGAATGATTCTGAACTCGGTGTTTGCATTGACCAATACAAGGATGAGACAGACGGCACTTTCCGTTGCCGCTGCGGTCGCCGGTATGACCGGACCGGGTGTATCCGTTACAAAGAATCTCATTTTACTCTCGTGGGCTGCGGCGGAATCAGTAACGGATACATACCTTCTTTGCAGGGGCGAATCGATTCCCGTATACAAAACCATGGCAACGTGGAACCTCACCCTCGAAAATGTTCCGAAGCTTCTGGAGGCGGGTATAACGTCATTTGGCGGAAAGGTCGTTGACGACGTCTTTTCGCAGATTGAACAGTTTTCCGCAGGCAATGTATCTAAGGTTAGCAAAGCTGTTTCGGGATACATCGAAACCACTTCTCACGGTATTGCGGAATCAATTGCATCGACAGTTGCAACGCCCGTGGAAAACAAAATAACACTTCTTATCTCAGGGGTGAAGGTTAATTACAGCAGGGAGGATATAAAAAGGCTCCTGAAAAAAATAGCAGATGATATCCCGTGTGACTCGGATGCCGTGAGGATGGCAAAGGACTTTTTCTGCGCTGAGTGCCTTGACAGCCTGGCTTCGTATATCTATGAGAGGCTTCCCGGAGTTTTCTCATCGGATGAAGATCTTTATAAAAGAGCCTATGCCGAGATAAAGGGAGCAATTGATTCCGTATACGAAAGGATTATGGAAAAAATAAACTCAGAGCTCAAGCGCGCGGAGAAAAAGGTTAACGATGAAATATCAAAAATGCTGGGTTCCGCAAAGGGAGATATCAAAGGGAGATTGAGAGATACACTTGATGAGTATACGAAAGAGGTTTCTCTGTTTGCGGGAGAGAAAAAAATAAATACCTCAGGCAAGGGCGAGCTCATCTCATCTTCTTTTATGAACACCTCGGGAGTCAGCATGTCATACGAGGACTATCTGAAGTTGTTTCTTTATCTGCGTCTTTTAGGAGAAAACTCGAAGAGAAACATCCTAAAGAGGAGTCAGATTATCGTTCAGCTGAACTGTGAAAACAAAAAGAGAGGCTTCAATATTCTTAACTGCGGTACGGGAGTAAGACTTGGAGGTAAAATCCATGTTTTTGAAAAAGAAATTGTATTTGAGAAAACATATTCTTACTGATTTTTTCAAGGAAAAGGGCGGAGCCTACTCTGTAGAGGCGGCTTTGTCGTTAAGTGTTTTTACTGCTCTCATGATGATGCTCATAAGCCTTATCCCGGTTGTTCAGGTGAAGGCCGTGATAGGACACGCCGCGAATGAGGTGTCAATGGAGTTGTCCGAAAGAGCATATGACACAGAGAGGTTTTTTGAAGAAAAGGGAGAATGGAGGGATACGGAGGATTGGTGCAGGGAATTGATAAGAGAACGTCTTAAGACAGAATCAATCGATCCCGGCGGATGGCTCAGAAAAAAGGGGATTAAGGAAGGCCTTTACGGACTGGATTTTTCCGGATCTGAAATACTTGACGGAGACAGCGAAATTGATATCTCTCTTGAGTATGAAATAGAGATAGAAATGTTCGGTTTTGTTGAAAAAAATGTTCATGTAAAAAAAGAAGCAAAAACCAAAGCATGGCTGCCCTATGACTTTTCATTTGAGAGTATTGAGGAAAAAGAAGGAAAGGGAATCTGGCAACAAAATAACTTTGTCAGAGGAAAATACTTTGTAAAAAGAATAAAGGCTCTTCAGGGCGAAAAAGCAGTGAAGAGCGGGCAGGGTATAGACCTCTATGACACCGGTACAGGCACGGTATCTGAAATTTTTTCCATGAATATTTTTTCCTCTTCTTATCTTTTAGAAGCTACTTCCGGCGGAGAATCCTCAGGGGAAGCTTTTCCGAAGGGAGAAGCCTTCAGCGGTGAGAAGGAGATAAACATCGACGCCGTTTTAAAGCAATTTGAAAAATACATAGAAGACTTTGAATATGATATCGCCACGTTGGACACCTTGGAGATGGAAAACGGAAAAAAGATTAAGCCTGAAATAAAGAGAAAAGAGCTTGTCGTGATTTTTCCGCTTGAAGCGCAAAGCCCCGTATACTCCGGTGTGCTTGATGCGATTTTTATCGAACTGAACGAGCTTTACGGAACGGAGGCAACTATATATTATCTTGAGGAGGCAAAAGTATGAGTATTGATAAGATATTTACACTGGCAGTACTGGTTTTTCTTATTGCGGCAGCAGTGAAGGACATAAAAAGCTATAAGATTCCGGACGTGGTGAGTATTTTGATTTTTGTGACCGGAATAGTAAAAATCATAGTTTTATCCGAAATGAGAAAGGGCTCTGCTGCCGGATTGCTTTGCGCGGTGATTCTGACATTTGTATGCAAGCTTGTGATGAAGGACGGATTCGGGTTCGGAGACGTAAAACTCATCATTGCACTGGGATTTTTTATGGGAATCGACAGGTTCCTTCCCTTTATGGCGATTACATCGGTCGTTGCCGCCGTGACGGTTGTAGTTATGCTGATTTTTAAAAAGATGAAAAGAAAGGATGTCATTCCCTTTGCTCCCTTTGTTGCGGCGGGATATTTTTTCAACATGATTTTTTTGCACTTTGGAGGTCGAATAGTATGATGAGTGGAGTAAACAAGGAAATGTTTTATACGGCAAAGCTTTATCTTGATAAGCTGTCAAACGGAATTGATCCTGTCGAAAACGTGGAGGTGCCGGAGGACTCGGTGCTCAACGATGTAAATCTCTGCAGAATGTTTAACTTTGTCTCCTCCGTTCTTGATGAGGTCATAAAAAATAACTGTATGGTTTCTATACCAAACAGCAAAAAGAAAAAATTTTCAATTACGGAGCAGCAGCGAAGCCGTATCAGTATTTCTGAGACACCCGTAAAGCTTACCGCTATCTCTCACAGGATAGAACGTGTTTTGCCGCCGGATGTAAGGACTGTTTCCGGAATACGGATGGCACAGTGGCTTGAAAATGAAGGTCTTTTGACCAGTGTAATAAAAAACGGTCGTGTCCACAGAGAGGCCACGACCGCAGGAAATGCGTTGGGTATTGAAACGAGGTTTGTAAAACAGGGAGGTAAAGACCTTTACTCAAACTACTATGATGAAAACGCACAGGCCTTCATCATAGCGAATCTTGAAAGTATTTCGGCTCTCAGATAAGAGAAACCTGTTATTTTACATATAATTCAACCGCCTTCTGCATGACGGTATTTGCTACCGGTATGGCGGAGCCCATTCCGGTACTTCCGCTGTTTTCGAGAACAACTACTATTGCAAGGGGAAGGTCCGATCTCTGCGAATAGCCGACAAACCATGCATGAGGCTCTTTTCCGGCGACCTCTGCCGTCCCGGTTTTACCGCACATCTTAAGGTTTGGGAAGCGGGAGTCCCTGTAATAGGTCTCAACGTTGTTCCTCAGCATATCATTGAGCCTTTTGGCGGGAACAGAGCCCATGTACCCGATCTTTGAAGTAGATTTACCCTTTATGACGGTCGGTCTCGGAGTGTAACCGGTTCCGTTTGCAATTGCGCCGAGAATGGTTATCTCATGGCAGGGATTTACGAGAGTGGTGTACTGTCCGATTCCTGCCCAGCCTCTGTCGATAGAATATGCTTTAGAGAGATCGATTCTGCTTTTTGCACATGTGAAGTTGTCCACGGTGAGAGGCTGATTAAAGCCGCATTCTTCAGCTGTTTTTGTGAGCTTTTCATTCCCGAGCTCAACTGCGATTTCCGCAAAGGCGGAGTTGCAGGAGTGACTGAGGGCCTTATTAAAGTCTATGGTACCGTGTACTCCCATACACTTTACCTTGCTTCCGGCGGAGTTTACATACGCTCCGTTACATGTGAAGGTTCTGGTAGTGATATCCGGAATGTTTTCTATAGCACTGCAGGCTGTGATAATCTTGAAGGTTGAGCCGGGGGTATAAACTCCGGAAAAGAATCTGTTTAAGTAGATACCTTCGTACTTTCCGGTAGAGTCGGTGTTGATATCCGCCGGTTTTTTGTATATGTCATAGGTCGGCAGAGAAACCGCGCAGAGGATCTCTCCGGTTTTGTAGTTATAAACGCCTACGGTTCCTTTGTTTTTACCCATAGCCTCCATGGCTGTAACGGAAAGTCTTGAGTCTATGGAGAGCTGAACATCGTTTCCGGCACCGTTCTTTTTAAGCGTATATACGCCGTTTATAAGGCTGTATCCCGTGAGTTCTGACTTGAAGGCACTCTGGATGCCTGTTGAGATGAATCCGGTGGTATCACCTACGACGTGGAGGGTGGCCTTTCTTATCTGTTCATTTTCGTTGTAGCGGCGTTCTCCGTCTACCGTTTCCGCGAGTACCGTTCCGGTGCGGTCGGTAACCTTACCGGCAGCAAGAAATTCACCGCCCGAGTACAAATGCTTGTTGTAATCCTTTACAACCCATTCGGACGCATGAATCTGCATGGTGAAAAACAATGTAACAATGCCCGCAAAAAATGCTATGGCGAAGGCATAGAGCCAGTACGATCTTTTAAATATCTTATTCATTTTTTACCTCCTGCCCATGTCCGGTTGTCAGCCGCCTTTATGAAGGAGAGAAGAGCCCAGCAGGAGATGGTGCTGGAGCCTCCGCGGCTCACAAACGGAAGAGTAACTCCGGTGAGAGGAAGAAAATCGGTAACACCGAATATGTTGAGTGCCGCCTGGAAAAGGAAAAGACCTCCGGCAGCACAGCTTGCTATCGAGTAAAAGGCGCTTCGAGAGCCTTTCGCACATCTTAGACTGTGAATAAAAATAAAGATAAATGAAAGAGCAATGAGGAAGGCGATAAGCATACCCCATTCTTCACATACAACACCGAACACAAGGTCTTCGGTGGCAGCAAAAACCTTTTTGAGTTCTCCGTTACCTATACCGAGACCGAGTAGACCGCCGCTTGCGGAATATGTCAGTACACGTGTTTGCTGATAACCCCTTCCGTCGGCGTATTCCCATATATGGCGGTATGCCTTGAATCTTGAAATGACGTAATCGGAACGCATAAGGACAACAAGTCCGGCAATCATTGCCGCTCCCATACACAGGAAGATGATTGTACGGATGTCACCGGAACGTAAGAACGCTATGACGATGAAGGTGAAGAAGAAGATAAGTGCGGTTCCGAGATCTCTCATAAGGAAAAGCAACGCGATGCATACCACGGAAAAAATAACATATGCCGTAAGATGTCGGGTTGACTGAAGCTTTTCGAGAGTTGCCGCGCCCACAAAGATAAAGGCAACCTTTACAAGCTCGGACGCCTGAATGGAAAATCCGCCGATTACAAGCCAGTTGTATGCGCCGTTTTTGTTCTGAGCAAAAATGAGAGTGACTACAAGGAGAACAATTGCGGCGACAGCCATGGGAGTACGGAACTTTTCCGCACGCTCGGTGTCTGCGATTATGAAGAGAAGAACAACATACGAGATAAAGCCGAGAACAACCGCAACGAATTGCTTAACCATGAGAGAAGTGCTTACACTGCCTGCAATTACAAGTCCTATACCCGTGAGGAAAAACGCAATGCACTCAAGGGCGAGACTTGATTTTTTCAGTATGATTGATGAGGCAATCGCCCATCCCCACTCTATAACGGAGAAGGCAGCAAGGACAATAATCGCACTTTTATTTGCGGTTTCCCCCGTAAATATAATCTGATAGAAGGTTATCAGTTGAAATATTGAAATAAGAAGCATAGTCGGAAACCATTTCTTTCCGGTCAACTAAACCCCTCCTTGTCCGACAATTAAAATCAAAAAACAGTTAAAAAATCAAAGTTTACGCATCCATGAACTTTACGGTGAAGCCGCATATTTCAATGATGTCATCGTTGTGAAGAACCGTACACTCCGTAATCGGAAGACCGTTAAGCAGGGTGCCGTTTGCGGAGTCAAGATCTTCGATAATCCAGTTGTTTCCGCTTCTGCTTATCAGGGCATGTACCTTTGATACGGCGGAAGAGTTGATTCTTATGTGACAGTCGGGGCCGCGTCCTATGAGAACGTTGTCCATGTCGTCGATATTCATCTCTTCTCCCGTTATACAGTTGCGAAGTTTACATCCCTTCTTGATGCTGCTGGGAATTATGACTTCGCCGGTGTAGTACTTTTCGTCTCCTAAAAACAGAGCGGGGTTTTCCTCCTGTTCCGCTTCTTCCGCGGCGGATTTTTTCGGAAGCTTTTCAAAAAACCGGAAGGGAGCATTTCCGAAAACGACGGTGTCACCGTTTTTTATCGTTTTTCCCGTGCTTCCGTTAGGAACTTTTTCTTCGCCGACAAAGGTTCCGGTTTTTGAGTTTGTATCAAATACAATCCAGTCTCCGTGCCTTTTTGCAACAACGGCATGGAATCTGGAAACGGTGGTGTAAGCGAGAACGATATCACACGAGTTGCTTCTTCCTATGGAAGTTTCATAGCTTATGAGAGGAATCTCATCTCCGTTGGCAGAGTTTACAAGATAGCCTATGGTTCCGGTTTTTTTGTTACCTCTTACGAGGGATACGCCGCAGCCTATTATGATGTAGAGAGCGATAACAGGTAAAATCCATCTGCCGAAGGATACTATAAAAGCATTTTGCACGTTTCCACCTCCATACACAAATATACGATAAAATTGTAAAAAAATACGTAAATAAAGTCAAGCGCAAGAGCCAATATTTAAATCAATATTAATAAATTATATACAAAAAGATTGTATTAAATGAACATTGTGTTAATCGGAACCTTTTGATAAAATGAACTCAGCGTGCTAATTCACAAATAGGAAGGAGAGATCTTATTGAACAGGTTGGATATTGCAGTAACAACCAAATCTCAAAAGGCCTCAGACAGTATGCACAATGAAATCATTAACAGACTTTCTGCGGCTCCGATAGGCGTATGCAATGTGGATATGCTTTTATCGTTTACAAAGGTGACACATTCACAGTCCTGCGGAAAATGTGTCCCCTGCAGAGTCGGCGTAACTCAGCTGGAAAACCTTTTGACCAGGGTTCTTGACGGAAACGCAACGGAAAATACTCTTAAGGAAATCGAAAACCTTGCAAAGACAATTTCCGAGTCATCCGACTGTGCAGTCGGCGCATATGCGGGCAGTATGGTTCTGCGTGGCCTTGACACCTTCAAGGAGGACTTTGAATCACACTTAAAGCATGGACATTGCATAAACAAATATGCGGCTGTTCCGTGTGTTTCACGTTGCCCCGCCGGAGTTGATATTCCCGGATACTCGGCTCTTGTCGCTGCCGGAAGACTTGCAGATGCCATTTCACTTATCCGTAAAGACAATCCTTTCCCGACTGTATGCGGATACATATGTGAGCATCCGTGTGAGAAGCAGTGCAGAAGAAATATCGTAGATACGTCTGTCAACATACGCGGAATCAAGAGATACGCAGCGGACAACAGCGCAGACGTTCCTGTTCCGGCACCGATGGACGACACAGGTAAGAGAGTGGCAATAATAGGCGGCGGACCATCAGGTCTTACGGCAGCTTATTATCTCACTCTTATGGGACATAAAGTGTCGGTTTATGAGCAGAGAGACAAGCTCGGCGGAATGCTCAGGTACGGTATTCCCAGCTACAGGCTTCCGAGAGAGCGTCTTGACAATGACATAAAGGCTATTCTTTCAAACGGAGCAAAGGTTCATCTCAATACATCTGTGGGAACGGATATCACCTTTGAAACTCTTAAGGAGCAAAACGATGCCATCTATGTTGCAATAGGAGCTCATACTTTCAAGACCATAGGTATACCGGGCGAGGATGCCGACGGCGTTATTTCCGCTGTGGATCTTCTTCGCGGAATAGGAGACGATATCTATCCTGACTTCACAGGAAAGAGAGTTGTAATTATAGGCGGCGGAAACGTTGCAATGGACGTAACACGTACAGCCTTGCGTCTCGGCGCAAAGAGCTCCACCATCTGCTACAGAAGACGTCAGAATGACATGACCGCTCTTCCGGAAGAGGTTGAGGGAGCAATTGCCGAGGGATGTGAGCTTATCACACTCCAGGCCCCCGTCAGAATAGAGACTGACGAAAACGGTAAGGTATGCGCGCTTATTACACAGCCGCAGATGATAAGCACAACCGATAAGTCCGGCAGACCGCGTCCCGTTCCGGCAAACAAACCGGAACAGCGTATAGAGGCGGATATTGTTGTCGGCGCTATCGGGCAGGCAATAGAATTTGAAGAGTTTGAAAAATCCGGACTTACGGTTACACGCGGAACATTTGAAGCACTGACATCCGGTGCCGCAATGAACTTTGACGGTGTATTCGTAGGAGGTGACTGTGTTTCCGGACCGGCTACAGTTATCAAGGCTATTGAAGCGGGAAAGGTTGCTGCCGCAAATATCGACAACTATCTCGGGTACAACCATAAGATAAGATGTGACGTTGAAATCCCCGAAAGAAGATTCGGAGATCATCCCTCCTGCGGCCGCGTAAATATGCAGGAAAGAGAAGCCGGAATCAGAAAGCATGACTTTGACGGCGTAGAGCTTGGCATGAGCAAAGAAGAGGTAATGCAGGAGGCAGGAAGATGTCTTCAGTGCGATTATTACGGACTTGGATGCTTTAAGGGAGGCAGAGTAAGAGAATGGTAAATGTAACTATTAACAATAAAAAGATTTCTGTTTCGGAAGATTCAACTATCCTTGAAGCCGCAAAAATTGCCGGAATCAAAATCCCCACTCTCTGCTATCTGAAGGAGCTCAACGAAATAGGCGCATGCAGAATTTGTGTGGTTGAGGTTGAAGGAATAGAGAAGCTTGCTCCGGCATGTGTAACCACTGTTAAAGAGGGCATGGTTATAAGAACTAACAGCCCGAGAGTACGAGCTGCACGTAAAACGAATATTGAGCTTATTCTTTCGGAGCATGACTGTCATTGTACTTCGTGTGCAAGAAGCGGCAACTGTGCGCTTCAGGCATATGCGAACGACATAATTGCCAACGAAAAGGTTTATGAAAAGAATATCGAGGAAAACGAATGGGATGAAACCTTCCCTCTTATCAAAAATACCGCAAAATGTATTAAGTGTATGAGATGCATACAGTTCTGCGACAAGGTGCAGACTCTCGGTGTGTGGGATATTCTTAACAGCGGTGCCAGAACAACAGTCGGTGTTTCCGGCGGAAGGACCATTCGTGAGGCTAACTGTTCTCTTTGCGGTCAGTGTATAACACATTGTCCCGTAGGAGCACTTTACGGAAGAAGTGACACAGACAGAGCCTTTGACGCTATCGCCGATGAGGATAAGATAACAATTGTACAGATTGCACCGGCAGTGCGCGGAGCTTGGGGCGAATCTCTCGGTCTTGCAAGAGAAGAAGCAACCATAGAGAAGATGACGGCTGCCATAAGAGCAATGGGAATCGACTATGTTTTCGACACGGATTTCAGTGCGGACCTTACCATCATGGAAGAGGGAAGCGAATTCATAGAGAGATTCACTCATAAGGACAAGTACAAGTTCCCCATGTTTACCTCCTGTTGTCCGGGATGGATAAGATTTATCAAAACACAGTATCCTGATATGCTCGAAAATCTTTCAACGGCAAAGTCACCGCATCAGATGTTCGGCGCAATTATGAAAACATATTTTGCCGAGAAGCTCGGAGTGGACCCATCAAGGCTCTTTGTTATTTCGATTATGCCTTGTATCGCCAAAAAGTCAGAGTGTGATATTCCTGTTATGCAGAACGAAAACGGCGTAAGAGACGTTGATCTTGTCCTTACAACACGTGAGCTTGACAGGATGATAAAAGCTGAGAACATAGATGTCTTCACTCTTACGGATTCTGAATTTGACAGACCCTTTGAGGCTGCATCGGGCGCAGGTGTTATCTTCGGCGCAACGGGCGGAGTTATGGAAGCTGCACTTCGAAGTGCATATTTCCTTATCACCGGAACTAACGCAGATGCTGATGCTTTCAGCGGTGTTCGCGGAATGGACGGATGGAAGGAAGCCGAGTTTGAAATCAACGGACTTAAGGTTCGCGCGGCAGTTGCATCCGGTCTCGGCAATGCAAGAAGACTCATAGAGGCAGTGCGTGCGGGAAAGGTTCAGTATGACTTTGTTGAGATAATGGCATGTCCGGGCGGCTGCTCGGGCGGAGGCGGACAGCCGATTGCTTTCAACAAGGAGCTTGCGGAGGAAAGAGCGGAAAATCTCTACTTCCTTGACAAGAGCGCACCTCTCAGATTTTCACATGAGAATCCGGATGTCAAAAAGCTTTATGAGAACTTCCTCGGCGAGCCTCTTTCTCATAAGTCTCATGAGCTTTTACATACTGAATACACCTCATGGAAGGTATAAACCGGGATTATAATATTGAGAATATTCCGTAAACTTAAAAAATAACCAAAAAGTTGAGTGAATCGGAAAAAATATTTACATAACATGCTGTTTGTTCATATTATGTTCATATTTATATTTTAATATTTGCCTATAACTATAGTAATATTAAGGGGATAGTATTATGATCACTACCGGAATTATTCTTATGTTTGCGATTGTTGCTATTATACTTATGATGGTTGGTCTTACTTTTTCTATTGTTTCTATTCTTTTCATGTACACCGGCAGAAGTGTTACATATGACAGGGCAGCGAAGAAGATGGCTAAAGCAGCAAATCCCAAAGTAAAAAAAGCTAAGAAGGTAAAGTAATTATACCTAAGATTTAAGCCCGCTTAAGGAGATAAGCGGGCTTTTATTTTTTCATATCGGAGGAAAAACATATATGTCAAACGATTTTTTTGCTCTTGTGTCACGTATGAAATATATCGACCGATGGGCTCTTATGAGGAACACTGACAGCGAATCGCTCAGTCAGCATTCCTTTGAGGTTGCCGTTATAGCACATGCGCTTGCAGTTATAAGCAACGCAAGACTCGGTACCGATTATGACGCAGAGAAGGCCGCACTTATAGGACTTTACCATGATACGGCGGAAATTCTCACGGGGGATATGCCGACCCCGGTCAAATATTACAGCTCGGAAATCCTAGGTGCGTTTAAAAAAGTTGAAGAGGTTGCAACCGAAAAGATTTTTGATATGCTGCCCGAGGACCTTAAGCCGTCATATGAGGATCTTTTTTTTGCAAAAGAGGAGGATATTCCACTTTGGAGGCTGAATAAGGCCGCTGATAAAATAAGCGCTCTCATAAAGTGTATTGAAGAAGAAAAGGCCGGAAACAGAGAGTTTATTCAGGCAAAAGAGGCAACTGAAAGATCCATACACGCAATGAAGTGTGAGGCCGCCGAAATCTTCCTTACGGAGTGTATACCAAGCTTTGAGCTTACACTTGATGAATTAAAAAATAATCCGCTGTAAGGCGGATTATTTTTTATAGTCTGTTCTGTACCATTTGCGGTCAACCCAGTTCCAAAACTCCTGAATCTTACCGTTGTGCATGAACGGTTGTACTTTTTCGCTCAGAGTTCCGAGTCCGTGAGATACCTTTTTGAGAATAGTATTTAACATCTGTTGCCTCCCATAAACTGCTGCGAGTTTTTGCTGTTTTTCTTTTCAGTTTTGTTTACGTACTATTGAGTAATCATCTCCGAAGCGGAAATAAGGACAGTTGTCCATGCCGGTGCGAAGAATACGCTCATAGTCGTCCTCATCCATGTTTATACTGCATACGTACTCGTCGAACTCTTCATCGTATGCGTAGTTCATACAAAAATCACAATTGGCCTTCATATGATTGTTCTCCGAATTCAATCGGCGCCGTGCCGGAAATATTTCTGTAAAAAGCATAAGAAGACTGTTCTTTATACGGAGCCAGGAATAAAAAGCCTATGCCAAGTGAAAATGCTGCAAGAATATTCCATCCGATGAAGCTTAACTGCAGACAGAAAAGCTGCCATTTGTGACCGCGCATCATTTCTTTGGATAACTGAATCGCATCCATGACGTCCATCTCCGGATGGTCGGCAAGTATATAAAAGGTCATAGAATATGAGAACGAAGCTATTATTCCCGGAATGATAAAGAGCATGGTCCAAAGAGTTGTGAAGATTCCAACCAGAAGGTTTGCCAAAAAGGCTTTTCCGAAGATGCTGTAGTGTTTAAACAGGTCGTTAAAGTTTGGATTTCCGTCGTAAAGACCCTTGTTGAACTCACAGAGTCCGGCCTTTGTTGCTCCTCCCAGAATGAACGACGCAAGGGCACAGATAGCGGACACCGCAAACCATATGGTTATTATGGCTGCGAGGCTCGGATGACTTTGTAAAAATTCCGCCAGGTCTCTTAAAGAGAAGTCATTGTACGAGCCCGATATGTCAAAATCGGAGCTTTTGAGTCCGGAATCAAAGCCCAGATTGAAGTAAGAAGAATAGCCGTTTGTTGTTGCGGAGCCAAGAAGGCTTGCAACGAAGGAGGTAAGTACGGCAACGCCCCAGTTTCCCGAAAGTCTTTCCCTTGCAACCTGACGATAATCACAGGCTCTCATTTGAATTATAGGCATGTTATCACTCCTGAGTGTTTAATAATTATATAATCTCATTCAAAAATTCACCTATCAAGTGTAATTTTAACGCTTATATATTGCCCCGTCAATCAAAATATGGTATTATATCCTCATTCTTTTTGCATATAAGGAGGTTTTTTTATGTGCGGTATCATAGGTTTTACCGGTGTGTCGGACGCAACCCCGCTCCTTCTTGACGGTCTTGAAAAGCTTGAGTACAGAGGATACGATTCTGCGGGAATAGCTATTCTCGAAGACGGAGACATAGATATTGTTAAGTCAAAGGGAAAGATAAAGGATCTCGAAATGAAGATTTCCAAGGGGCACGTTCCAAAAGGAACTATCGGAATCGGACATACACGTTGGGCAACACACGGTGAGCCGAGTGACGAAAACGCTCATCCGCATTTCAGCAAGTCCAGAAGATTTGCAGTTGTCCACAACGGAATAATTGAAAATTTTGCCGTTCTTAAAAAGGATTTGCTTGAAAAAGGGTATGTTTTCCACAGCGAAACAGATACAGAGGTGGTAGCTCACCTTCTTGACGAATGCTATACGGGAGAATTCCTCTCAACAGTGGAAAAAACAATTGAAAAGCTCAGAGGCTCTTATGCACTCGGAATTCTCTGCAAGGACGTTCCGGATAAGCTTATCTGTGTAAAAAAGGGAGCGCCGCTCAAGGTTGCGGTGAGTGACAAGGGAAACTTTATCACTTCAGACGTAACTGCTTTTGTTGCGTATACCCGTGATTATTACGACATGAATGACAACGAAATTGCGGTTGTCGGAAAAGACAAGGTTGAGTTTTACGATAATCAGGGAAATCCCATAAAAAAAGAAATTGTGCAGGTAACGTGGGACATTAGTGCCGCACAGAAGGGCGGCTATGAGACCTTCATGATGAAGGAGATAAAGGAGCAGCCGGACGCTATAAGAAAAACGCTCTCTCCGAGAATCAATGATGACAATACCATTACACTTGACGGTATTTCTCTCACAGATGAGGATATCCGCGGCTTTAACCGTATCTTTATCACTGCGTGCGGCTCCGCTTACCATGTCGGTGTTGTAGGCAAGTATGTTATAGAGGAGCTTGCGAGAATCCCGGTTGAAGTGGATGTTGCGTCTGAGTTCCGTTACCGTTATCCTATCGTTGATGATAAAACACTCGTTATTCTTATAAGTCAGAGCGGTGAAACAGCGGACACTCTTGAAGCTCTTCGCGAATCAAAGAAAAAGGGTGCGCGTACATTGTCTGTTGTAAATGTTGTGGGATCGTCAATTGCGTCCGAAAGTGATGACGTTCTTTACACGTGGGCAGGTCCCGAAATTGCGGTTGCAACAACAAAGGCATACAGCACACAGCTTACACTTATTTATCTTCTTGCCATAAGATTTGCTCTTGCTCATAAGACCATAACGGATACGATCGCGTATGATCTTGTTGACGAAATAAAGCGTATTCCTGAAAAGATTGAGAAGGTTTTTGAGTCCGAGGAGTATATCGAGCGTCTTGCCGAGCGTTATACATACTTAAGCGATGCATATTTCATAGGCAGAAACACAGACTATGCATTGGCTCTTGAGGCATCGCTCAAGCTTAAGGAGATAAGCTATATACACTCGGAGGCATATGCTGCGGGAGAACTTAAGCACGGTACCATTTCACTTATTGAACAGAATACCATGGTGGCTGCTCTCTGCTGCTGTGAACGTCTTGTGGAAAAAACAATCAGCAACGCGAAAGAGGTAATGGCACGAGGTGCACAGGTGCTCTGTGTGACAACCGAGGATAATAAGCAGTGTGAGGAAGTATGTGACTACATGATTTACGTTCCGAAGACGCATCCTCTTTTCACTCCTTCCCTTGAGGTTATTCCTCTTCAGCTTCTTGCTTATCATACGGCAAAATCAAAGGACTGCAATATCGACCAGCCAAGACATCTTGCAAAATCGGTTACGGTTGAATAACTTAATAACAGTTTATAAGAGAAAGCTCCACTGCCGAAGGCTGAGTGTTCATAAGGCGGTTTTGCTTCAAAACAACATTTTTTTGCACAATAATTCGTTAAACCCCGCAGATATGCGTCAGCATTATCTGTGGGGTTTGCCTTTGAGTTTTTGTAACAGTACGTCTATACATTTTTTCAAAAATGTTATAATATGTAATTGGCTTTTGAAATAAGCTTCGTTGAAGTGAGGGGGAAGTGAAAGAATGGATACACCGTACAGCGAAATAATGAACTCTATCATAAGAAAAGGAAGCGTCACCATTTATTCGGATACCGACGGTGAAATTCAACGTCGTGTTATGGCTCACAATGAGCAGATGAAGAAAAACCGCGAGGACAGAAAAGAAATGCAGAAGCTTGAATACCTTTATCCGACAGTAAACATTCTTTTTTCACTCGCAGTTTTGATAATTACATTCAGGTATGCTGTTGATAACTGGGAAAAGACCTTTATTTTTATGTCGCTGCAGGTCTTCTCTCTTATTATGTTCGCGGGCGCAAAGAAAAACTTCTGGGCTGCAACGGGACTGGAGGCATTGCTTGTCGGTTACAATTTACTTTATTTTCTTCTCCTTACATTCAATATATTTTTGAGCAATACCATCGAAAACCGCAAAAAAGAGTTATCGTCACGGCAGTGTTATCCGGATTTTTATGATATACAGGTAAGCTACAGTAACGGTGAAACTCCGCAGGGGTACGAAATAGTGCCGCAGGGGGAGCTCTCTATGGGAAGCTTGCTGTAAGTTTTTGATACAAGATGCGAAAAACCGATGAAAATCAGTTTGTCTGAATTTCATCGGTTTTTGTATACCCTTTTGGTGTACTTTATTTGTTTTAGCAAGAAAAACGCGAGGTCAGTCGGCAAAAAGAGGAGTTGAGAGATAACGGTCGCCTGTGTCGGGAAGAAGCACAACGATTGTCTTTCCCGTGTTCTCGGGGCGCTTTGCAAGCTCAATTCCCGCCCATACCGCAGCACCTGACGAGATGCCGACGAGAATGCCTTCGTTTTTGCCTATTTCTTTACCTGTTGCAAATGCATCTTCATTTTCGACAGGGATTATTTCATCGTAAACCTTGGTGTCGAGTACGTCGGGAACAAAGCCTGCGCCGATACCCTGAATCTTGTGCGGTCCTGCAACTCCGGTTGAAAGAACAGCCGATGTCTTTGGTTCAACAGCGACAATCTTTACCTCAGGCTTTTTCTCCTTGAGGTATTTACCTACGCCTGTTATCGTGCCGCCTGTGCCGACACCTGCAACGAAGATATCTACTTCGCCGTCACTGTCTTCAAAAATTTCCGGTCCGGTCGTCTCATAGTGTGCCTGAGGGTTTGCACTGTTTACGAACTGACCCGGAACGAAGCTGTTCGGAATTTCTTTTGCAAGTTCGTTTGCCTTCTCAATTGCGCCTTTCATACCCTTTGCACCGTCTGTAAGTACAAGTTCAGCACCGTATGCCTTCATTATCTGACGGCGTTCAACGCTCATGGTTTCAGGCATAACGATTATGATTCTATAGCCGCGTGCCGCAGCAACAGACGCAAGACCTATTCCGGTATTTCCTGACGTCGGTTCAATGATAACGGAGCCTTCTTTGAGGATTCCTTTTGCTTCCGCATCTTCAATCATTTTTTTTGCAATTCTGTCTTTTACTGAACCTGCAGGATTGAAATACTCAACTTTTGCTACAAGTTTTGCCTTAAGATCATATTTTTTCTCAAGATGTGTGAGTTCAAGCAATGGGGTTTTTCCTACGAGCTGATCAGCGGATGTATATATTTTTGACATGATAAATGACTCCTTTTTATTTTATTATTTATTGATTAAAGTTGTTTTGAGGGTTTGATGATTAACGCTAACTGGTTTAAGTTTAAATAAAAAATCAAATTCAACATCGAAAACCGGAAGTCCATTTCATATCTTGTTTCCTCGTTTCTTGCTTTTAAATACTACCAACTTGGTAGGTTGGTAGTATTATATGTCCGTTTTACAAATTTGTCAACATTGTTTTTGAAAAAATTATAAAAAAACAGGTAAATCGAAATTACAGACGATTTACCCGTTAAAGCTTTAAATGACGTAATTATTTATCTCAGGATTTCCCATAAGGTCTGAAAGCGTGATGCCTTCAAAGTATTCTTTGGTCATTTTATAGTAGTTCTTCCATACCGGAAGAGTTTTGCACTCTGCCGCACGCTCGCACGGGGACGCGTTGTCGAGCAGACATGAAACCGGAGCAAGATCGCCTTCTGAGACTTTGAGAATTTCCCATATTGTGTACTGATCCGGTTCTCTTCTGAGTTTATATCCGCCGCCTATTCCATGTGTGCTGTCAATAAACCCGGCGGTTTTCAGGGACGGCATTAGTTTTTCAATATACTTGAGAGATATATCCTGTCTTGCCGCAACTTCTTTCATAGGGATGTATTCGCCGTTGTTGTGCTCGGCGAGGTCAAGAAGAATGCGCACGGAATATCTGCCCTTTGTTGAAATCATTTTGTATGCCTCCCATCAGTTATCGGGTATAGTATACTACCAATCCGGTAGGTAAATCAATTGCTTTCTTCTTTTAGTGCCTCAGACAGAGTTCTCCAGCCGAGCATGGCACATTTTACACGTGCGGGCATATGTGAAATCTCTCTGAGAGCGGATGCCTCTTCAAGACTTTCAATTTCTTCTTCACTTGCGTCTCCGTGAATCATTTTCATAAATGTTTCAGAGAGCTTCAGTGCATCTTCTTTTTTCTGCCTATAATCATGCCGAGCATGATATCTGTGGATGCTTGTGATATGGCGCATCCGTCACCTATAAAGGCACCGTCGGTGATTATGTCACCGTCAGTTTTAAGCTCAAGCTTTATATTGTCACCGCAACTCGGATTTACACCTTCAAGTGTGATTGTTGCGCCCGGGAGATCATATTTGAACTCCGGATGCATATTGTGCTCTGTCAGAACCTCATTGTAGAAACTCCTATTTTCCATATCCCATGCGCTCCCTTACAGTTGAAAGACTGTTTATAAAGTTGTCCACATCTGACTGTGTGTTATAGAAAGCAAAGCTTGCGCGGACCGTGGCACGAAGTCCGAGGTGGTGCAGGAGCGGCTCCGCGCAAGGATGTCCGGCACGGACCGCAACGCCGTCGGCAGCAAGTATTTCGCTTACGTCGTGAGGGTGTACGTCGGCTATTGTGAATGTTATGATTCCGTTATGCTCAGCGGGGTCGTCAGAGCCGACTATACGTACACCCGGTATGGTTTTCATACGCATGAGCGCGTCTGCCGTAAGAGCGAGTTCGCGCTCATGGATGGTATCAAAACCAACCCGGTTTACATAGTCTATTGCGGCATGAAGACCTGCTGCCTCGGCGGCATTTACCGTGCCGGCTTCAAATTTGTGAGGAAGCTCGGCAAATACAGCAGAGTCTCTTGTGACGGATTCTATCATTTCACCGCCGCGAAGAAACGGAGGCATACTGTCAAGTAATTCTTTCTTTCCGTAGAGCACTCCTATACCCATAGGCCCGTAGAGTTTATGCCCGGAAAAGGCAAAGAAATCTGCGTCAATTTCAGTTACATTGACAGGTATATGAGGTGTACTCTGTGCTCCGTCAACAACTATTACAGCGCCTTTTTCGTGTGCCATTTTTGCAATTTCCGCAACCGGATAAACTCGTCCGAGAACATTGGACAGTTGTGTTATGGCTACGATCTTTGTGTGATTTGTTATTTGATTTCTTACTTTTTCAAGATCAAGGCTTCCGTCCTGCTCGCACTCAATGAATTTGAGTGTTGCTCCGGTTTGGCGGCACACCATCTGCCACGGAAGTAAATCGCTGTGGTGTTCCATTATCGAAACAAGGATCTCGTCTCTTGCGGTAACATTTGAGAGTCCGTAGCGGTATGCTACAAGGTTAAGACCTTCGGTGGTGTTTCTTGTGAAGATTATTTCCTCCGGACGGGATGCACTTATGAATTTTTGCACAGCGACGCGCGCCTTTTCAAGTGCTTCCGTTGCTTCGACACTCAGGGCGTATATACCGCGAAGAGGATTTGCATTGTGATTTAAATAAAAATCACGTTCGGCATACAACGCCCTGTGCCGCAACTTCATCTCTTACATTGTGATAAACAAGCTCAGAGTCGTATTGCGCACCGACACCGGCAAGTGATTTGCGTTCGGCCTCCGGAATTCCAAGTCTCTCAAAGGTATCCTTTATGTCCTGTGGGACGTTTTTCCAGTTGTTCTGCATCTTCGTGTTCGGCCTTACATACGTTGCAATATGGTCGATATCAAGTCCATCGAGTGACGGGCCCCAGTTCGGGAGAGGGGTTTCATTGTAAATTTGAAGAGATTCAAGTCTGAACTGCTGCATCCAGACAGGATCATTTTTTTCTTTTGACAATTTATCGATTATCTCAGGTGTAAGACCTTCTTCCATACGGTAGGCGTCATGTTCTTCATCTTTTATGTCATAGACGCTGCGGTCAATATCCGCAACTTGTGTCTTCTCTTTCATTTTGTCCACCTGCCTTATGTACGGTTATCGGTTTTTATTGCGCCGAATCCGTTTTCATTTATCTCTTTGATAAGTTCTGCTCCACCGTTCTTTACAATAACTCCGTTTTCCATAACGTGCGTTTCATCAACATGGAGCGCTTCACGTGTACTGTGTGTGATTATAAGAAGAGAACCGTGTACCTTTTCACGGTAGAGATGCACGCCCTCTGAAACGGTACGCACGGCGTCGACATCAAGACCGGAATCTGTCTCATCGAGTATTGCAAGCTTCGGTTCAAGCATGAGCATCTGAAGTATTTCGGCTTTCTTTTTCTCGCCGCCGGAAAAGCCTACATTGGGATCTCTTTCCGCGTATGATTCATCCATGTTGAGAAGCTTCATTGTTTCACTGAGCTTCTTTTTAAACTCCCAAAGACGTACACGTTTGCCTGTTTTTTGTTCAAGTGCGCTGCGTATAAACGCACTTAAGGTCACTCCGGGAACCTCAAGCGGATTTTGGAAGGAGAGGAAAAATCCTTTCTTTGCGCGTTCATCTACGGTGAGAACAAGAATGCTTTCGCTGTCAAGGAGTATATCTCCGTCCGTTACCGTATAAACGGGATTTCCTGTGATTGCGTAACCGAGAGTTGATTTTCCGGTTCCGTTTGGTCCCATGAGTACGTGAGTCTCATCTTTTCCTACCGTGTCAATAGGAATTATACTTTTTATTTTAATAATAAAAGATATACTGCATAAAATTAAACTGAGGAAGGAGTTTGCTATGAATATCAGAACAAAAAATCTTATAAAAAATATTACATTGCCGCTTATAGTGGGAGGGGTATCATCTCTTCTTACGAAAAACAGTATGGAAAGTTTTCAAAGTCTGAATCAGCCGCCGCTTTCACCGCCGAAGTGGCTTTTCCCGGTTGTGTGGACAGCGCTTTACATTGCCATGGGGGTAGCTGCTCATCTGGTTGATATGTACGGAGGGAAATATGAAGAAACCAAACGCGCAAAGCTGTTTTATTATCTGCAGCTCGGATTCAATTTTTTCTGGACACTGATTTTCTTTAATCTCGGAGCTTATGTATTTGCTCTCATATGGATAATTTCCATGTGGATCCTTATTCTCACCACAGCCATAAAATTCAGATCCATAAAACCGCTTGCGGGATATCTGTTTATCCCGTATCTTTTGTGGGTCGCATTTGCAACATATCTGAATGCCGGAATCGCCGTGCTTAACCGATGATTGACAAAAGGAATATTTAATGCTAAATTGTAGGTGTACTAGCAAGAGTAGTACACCTACAATTTTTTACGGAGGTGAGTATGTGTTTGTCATAGACAGTCAGTCAAAAGTACCGGTGTTTGAACAGATAATCAATCAAACGGAGGAATTTATTCTGAAAGGAATACTTCTGCCGGGAGATCCGATGCCATCTGTGAGAAAGCTTTCTCTGACATTGTCAATAAACCCAAACACAGTACAAAAATCTTTCAATGAACTTGATAACCGCGGACTTATATACTCTTTACCGGGTCGAGGCTGCTTTATTTCCGAAAATGCAAAAGAAATTGTTTCTGAGAAAAAGAAAGATACGCTTTCGGATCTCAGAAACCTTATGAGCGAATATAAATTGGCGGGAGTACCGGTTGAGAAGATACAAAAAATTGTTGATGAAGTTTACGGGGAGGGAAAATGAAATGATAAAAACAGAGGGTATAACCAAAAAATTCGGTGACCTTGTCGCTCTTGATAACATAAACTGCACGATCCCAAGCGGTTGTGTTTACGGCCTTGTAGGTTCAAACGGAGCAGGAAAATCAACATTTTTGCGTGTACTTTCGGGTGTGTACAAGGCTGACTCCGGAACACTGTTGCTTGATGACGAGCCGATTTACGACAACCCTATTGCAAAAGAAAATATTGTTTTTGTTTCTGACGACATGTATTTCCTAAGCGGAGCAAATCTTAAAAGAATGGCATCTCTCTACTCGGCAATGTATAAAGACTTTGACAAGGAAAAGTTTTTCAGATTTACGGGTGAACTCGGCCTTGATTCGCGAAAAAATCTGAATTCATTTTCAAAAGGCATGAAAAGACAAGTCGCGGTTTTGTTGGCGATTTGTTCAAATACCGAGTATATGTTTTTTGATGAGACCTTTGACGGCCTTGATCCAATAATGAGAAACTTTGTCAGAAAGATTATTTCATCCGAAATTCTTGACAGGGGCACAACCGCAATAATAACGTCTCATTCCCTTCGTGAGCTTGAAAATGTCTGTGATAAATTGGCGGTACTTCACAGAGGCGGCCTCCTTTTTGAGGACGATGTAGACAACCTTAAAACAAAGCTTTTCAAGGTTCAGATAGCGTTCGATAAGGCGTATGATGAGTCCATGTTCAACGGCCTTGAGATACTCAGTTTTCGAAAAAAAGGTTCTGTTTCAGAGATGATAGTAAAAGGTGATAAGGCTGAGACGGAGACCTTCTTAAAGGAGAAGACACCGATTCTTTTTGATATTCTTCATCTTTCCCTGGAAGAAGTTTTTACGTATGAAATGAGCGCACTGGGATACGAGTTTGATGATGTTCTGGAGGTGTATGACGATGAAGAAAACTAAATTGTTCAATGTAAACCTTTTCAGGGACACGATTCGTGAACTATTGCCTTTGGCGCTGCTATTTCTTGGAATAATGATAATTTTTACCTGTTTCAATATTTCGGAATCCGCGATTGGGATATCCGGAATTTCAAATACGGAAGGACATATTTTTATTCCGCTTCCGTTTGTAAACTATGCATCGATGCTTTTTTCGATACTCGGAACGGCCGTGATGACTGTTTATGTCTTTAGGTTTGCGGATCGCAGAAATTCAAGTGACCTGTATTTTTCATTCCCGGAAAGCAGGCTGTCGCTTTTTAATTCACGACTGGCTTCTGTTATGATCTGTTCCCTTGTAATTATTGTTATAAACGGAATAGCGGCAGCTTTATTGTATCGAATATTTTCAGAGTATTATGTGATAAAAGCTATGGGAATATTGGTGGGTACGTTGTCGCTGATGCTTGTATGTACGGTTACTGCGTGTGCCTTTGCATTGGCAATGTCTCTTACGGGTAAAGTTTTCGGTGGTGTAATTCTCGGAGTTATGATTCTCTTAACACCCGGTTACATCATTACGGAGCTCAACGGTTATTTGAAGCATTCACTGTTTTTTGCGGATGCGGATATTTCATCTGCGTGGGGCGGAATGAATGGTCTTGTTTTTGAGACGCTGAAATCGCTTGTAAGCGGGGAAACATCATATCTCTATCTTTCAAACCGCAGTGCCTTGGATTTTCTGGCGGCTCCGAAAAATATTCTTTTTGAGCTTGCGGTGGGAATAATTATGTACTTTGTTGCCGCGTACGCTTTTGGAAAGAGAGCTACGGAGATAGCGGACAATGTAAAATACAGTAAGGGGAAGCAGGCGGTATTCGGTATATGGATTGCTTTTCTTATTTCTTTCGCGGTTTGTCCGAAGCTCCTTGCTCAGATTACAGGTGTTTCGGAGGCAAACGAAGCAGGCGTATTTTATTTGCTTGGGGCAGTTCTTGCGGCGGTTGCTTATTTCCTGTACCTGTTTGTTACGCAAAAGGATGTTAAAACGGCCGCCAGGCTTATTTACGGAGTTTTGATTGCTTTTGTTTTCGACGCATTGCTGATGGGCTCGGCATACGCTTTTGTTCAGAAGGAGAACAGCTTTTTGCCCGAGGCCGAAGAAATAAAAGGTGTACATCTTGTCTCTTTTGATTCCTCGTATGCAGGGGAAAAGCTTAAAGATTATTTTGTTGCGGATAAAGAGGCAATCGGAGTTGTTCAGAAATCGTATAAGGCGGCTTATAAAGCAAAGGAAAAAGGGCTTAAACACGAGGGAGAGGAATACTGCGAGTTCGATATCATTTTTGATACGCGTAGCGGAAAGAAAAAACGATATGTGTATATGACCAAAGAGGATGCAAAGCTCCTTTGTGACAGACTGTGCAGCGACAAAAAAATATCTGAGTCCTTTGATGATATACCGCCAATCAATGAACTTGAAAAAAACGGGATGGACAAGATAACAGCAGGGGCGATTTCAAAAGCCTTGACGGAAAGCGTTAATTCTTCAAACGGGGAAATTGACTCAAAGAAGCTTTATGAGCTTTTTTATGAAGATGTCAAGGAACACGGAATGGGAGAAAGCGAGATAAGAAGTGCTTTGGGCTTTCCTTCAGAGGAAGAGAGGATAGCTTTTTTGTGTATTTCCTCATACAAAGAAGAGGACACGTTTGAGCTGCATATTTCCGAAAAAGATAAAAGGTCGATTGCGTATATCAACGAGTGCTTTGAAAAAAAGAGACGCAATGAGGTTGACAAAATAATAAATATAATCAGAAATCCTGATTCTTATAAAGATTACAAAATCCTTGTGAATATATCTCTTGACGGTGAAGAAGCCGGCGCAGTGACTCAGGAATTGGAAAAAACTCAAATCAAACAAATCAATCCTGAAAAACTTAAAGACCAACTTTATGAAATGGTGCCGTCAGTTCCCGATTCACGTGAGAATAATTGCTTCAGCATCTCGGTGAATAACGGGAAAGAATGGATTTACAGATACAGCTTTGGTATTTCCGGGGAGTCGGATATTCCTGCGGAAATAAAAGAAGCACTTGAAAAAAACTGAAAAAATAAAAATGCAGTTGGCAGGCTTCTGCCAACTGCATAAATTTTGTTATTCCACAACAGGCGGAATGAAATTTTCGATTGCATTGCGGAGCTTCGGGTGATGAATAACGAAGTGTATGGCGGGGGAATTACCCTTTGAAATCATTGCCCATTGTCCCTCGTGCATGATTATCTGCAGATTGCGAAATGTATTTGATCTCGCCGTTTCAAGCTTGTAATTTTTGTGTGTCTTTGCAAATGCTTCTGTTTGTTTTAAGTGCTCCCTGTATTCGTCATACGTATACGTTATGTCGGAATCGTAAAACATACCCGACAGCGGCAATACAACCGGATGAAGATTAAACTCCTCCTTGGACAGTATACCGAGCTCATCAATTACCGGGTTTTCTTTTAATATCTGCTCGCACATCTCTTTTTGTGCGGAGGAAAACTCAAGAATTTTTTCTCGGTCCTTCGTGCTTACGGAATGCTTTTTCAAAAACTCCTTCAAATACTCCGCGTCCATGGTATAGAGAGGCGGAGAGGATAAAATGCTTCTGCGCACACCGGGTTGCTTTGTATCTGACATGAGAAAGGCATTAAAAGCCGATTGCTTCTCAGAACGATATATGTCCATGAGAGGAGAGGCATTTTCAATAAGGTCATCCGCACGCTTTTGATAATATGCAATATCTTCTTTGGTTTTTGACAGGTAGTATCTTCCGTCCGAGTGATGGCCGAAAACAGCCTCGCCGGAGAGGGCTGCAGCTCCCGAAACTCTCAGAAAATGATGAAAAACTCCGTTTTGCGAGCCCTTTAAATAATACGGTGAAATCTGTCCCGTCATGTACATGGGAATCCAGCTTTCAAGACCCAGCATCATTTCGTCAAAAGAACGGTCTATGTTGTGTATGTTGTTGAGGTGAAGGCCTTTTTTGAGCATGAGAGCCATACCGTACATCCATTTTTTCGGAAAGTCCGGGTCCTTAGCCATTTCGGACATCGGCATATCGCTGTAGAGAGTTACCGGCTTCATGGACTTTGACAGGACGGTTGCTTTTAAGAAGTCAAGCTCGCTCTCCATCATCTCGTCAAGACCGTAGTACATCCTTGAGGTGTGGAGAAGGAAGGGAAAGCTGGGAACCTTCATCTCGTCAAAATGTATCGCTTTTATATACTTGTTAAGATCAAAATCATCAAGCTTCGAAAGGAAGTCCGCAATGCTGCTTTTTCCGTAATCGGGGGTCTTTCCGTAAAGAAGCCAGTCTCTGACGGCTTCAAAGCGAGACGCCTCACTCTCTATCTCGGAAATATTTTTTCCTATCAGCTCCGAAAGGGATGCGCGTTCAATTTCCGAATCAATCTCGTGAGAGATATACAATGCAACGTCTGATGCGAACTGCTCGGGGTTTGACGGCTGTCTGGTGCCGTTTCTGAACCTGAAGATGGTCGAGGTATCATAGTTCATATAGCGGCAAAGCTTTGAAAGATTGAGATTCAAAACGGAAATCATTGCATTGAAATTCCCAATTAAAAGCTCCTTGTTTGCGGAAACGACGTTCTCGCAGGATAAGAAGTTTTTCTTTATCTCGTCAGCGCCGAGCTTTGAGATTCCTTTTTCAGAGGCAATTGACGCTATGGCATTACAGATACTTGTAAATGTGTTCGAGTCGACGTCGGGAATACGATCCCCGGAACGATAACGGCTGAGAGACGCGGTTGAAATACCCGAGCGGGTGCTGATTTCTTTTCCGGTACAGCCGAGTATGGAGATGTACTCGTTGAGTTTTTCGTGAAATTTCATTTGAATGAACACCTCGAATTTTTGACGAAATGATTATGCAGTCTATTATATATCATATATCATAATAAAGGCAAATGCACTAAGCATGACAAAAGTTATTATTTTCATGATTTCCGAATTGGCAATTGCCAATTCGGAAATTTTCATGTTTGAAAAAGTACATATGCTAAAATATCCTTGAGTAATTATAGCTTTCAGTAGGGGGAGGAATATCCAATGAAACTTATACGGAGGGCTGTTGCGGGACTGCTGGTTCTCGCCTTTGTTCTGACAGCGGCCGGCTGCGGGAAAAAAGGGGACGGCAAATCGGATAAAGGTAACACGCCGCAGAATCAGACCGACCACACGCAGGCGGATCCCGTGACCCTTGAGCAGGTGCTTCTTAAGGAGAGGGGAAAGGAGTATGACCAATCCGACTATAAAAAATTCATAGGCGGAGAGGGAATCATAACTCCGTATGCCGAGTTTGACTGCAGTCTTGACCACGCGTACAGTAAGACGGTCGATGACATTGTTATTTCCGGCGGAAAGATATATAAGGCAAATTTCAACAATACATTGTCAAACGGAAAAAACATACAGGAGATAGGGACTCTTCCCGAATCAGGACCGGTTTCAAAGTGGTACCTTACATATGACGGCGAGATGGGACTTGTGTATTTTAAGAGCGGGAGCTGCTACGAGCTTCTTTCCTCATCCGCAAACGGACCGTATACGTCACGTAAACGCGGTGCAGAGGACAGTTCCATGTTTAACAAGGTTTATTGCTATGCGTCTGACGGGAAAACACTTGAGGACAAAACGCAAAGCTTCCTTAAAGCAGATCATGTCTATGACTACGGAACAGCCATAATAGTCTTTTTGAATGAAAAGGTTTATCTCCTGTTTCCGGGAAAGTATCTCGATACGGGAAGCGGCTTTAACTTTAATATGTACAGAGATATGGGGCTTCGGCAATATATCGCCTTTTTGCTTGATACATCGGAAATAGGAAAAGAAACCCCGATTCGTCTTTTCAATAATAATATTATAATGACGAACAGCGCCTTTTACGAGATTGTTTATGCGTCAAAGCCGCTTGATGAAAATGATGAAAAAACGCAACTCGCACCGGACGGCAGCGCATCACCGTACTACCCGGCATATGAACATCTCAACTGCAACGCAAGGGTCAGAAAAATAGAATTGCTGTCCGCGTTTTACGGCGATGTAAGAAATATCTCAACAAGCCACGTGATAACCGACGACTATACTCTTATACCCATAAACGAGGCAATGAAAGAGGGATATTCGGAGTATATGAAGTATGATTGCAGGACTTTTTATTGGGATTACAGCAAGGAAAATTAACCGAGATACAGAAAACGGAGGAAGAAACAAATGAAAAAGAAAACATTAAAAATCATATCTTTTGTGCTTGCACTTATAATGGTGCTCTCATTGTCCGCCTGCGGAAAAAAGACCTCAACGGATGACGCCGTAAAGAAAACCGAAAAAGCGGGAAAGGTGGAAAAGGGCATTAAAATAACGAAAACCGAGGCAAACTCGATTGAAACAGAAAAATACGAGACCGCTGATTTCAGCATCACCATTCCCAAGGGCTGGAAGGTGACTACAGGCGGACGCAATATTGATCACAGTATTCGTGTATATGATCCGAATGAGCCGCTTAACCAGATGTTTATTCTTCTTAAGGCAGAGATACTTCTTCACTCTCAGGCAGGAAAAAACGCATGGCAGAGCCTGTACAATGCAGGAAATACTCAGGCCGCAATATTTGCAAATGCTCCGGTTCTGGAAAATCCGTCAACAGAGAACTTTTATAAAATTCTTTCTCAGTATACAGATTTTGCATCTCAGGCAGACTCAAGTTATTCGGGATATACATTTCCCCGCTTTGATAACTTTACCGTAACGGAAAGGTTTGCTTCTACAAGCAATCTTAAGTCGGCAGCTATCGGCGATGAGCTTCTCCGCGCAACCTTTACCGACGGAGGAAAAGAAGGGGAGGGCATGTTCGGAGCTTCGGTTGTTGATTTCGGAAGTTACGCAATCTCAAACGGACAGGTTGTCGGATATCAGCTACAGCAGGTTGACGGCGGATATTATATGGCGTATAACATCGTTGCCGTAACCGCAGTAAAAGATTCCTTTATAGAGTGGGAAAGTGTGTTGACAAGCTGCATGAAAACGCTTGAGTACTCCGACAGCTTTGTCAATGCAACAAATCAGGCAAGTAACGAAAAAGTCGCTCTTGCAAGGCAAATAAGTCAGAATTTCAATCAAACGATGGACGGAATCATGTCCTCATGGGAAAACCGCAGCAGAAGTCAGGATATAATGAGTCAGAAGCAGAGCGATGCAACCCTCGGCTATGAACGCGTATACGACACCGAAACAAATGAGATTTATAAAGCAACAAACGGATTTACGGACGTATATGACGGAAAACGCTTTGAGCCTGTAACTGATGACAATATGTATGCTGAGCCTATCAGCGGATATATCGAAAAGCAATAATTTTACACCGGAAAAAGAAAAAACACACAATTCCTTTGACATGATAAAGCCACCGAATTCTGGGAACAGAATTCGGTGGCTTGCCTTAGGCTTTACCAGTCTCTGTCGGGAAGGAGCTTTGACAGCATTTCCCGTGCTTTTTCCTGGCCGTCAACGGCAGCCTGAAGACTTTTTTTGTACATGAAATCTCCATGGTTTACCATGTCATACAAGTATAATTCGGCATTTTGAAAAAACAGAAGAGCTTTTTTAAAATCGGGTTCTGTCCCTTTTCCGTAAAGGAATGCATTGCCCAGTCTTAAAAATACCGGACCTGCGACAGTCGGCGCCGCTTCATCGGTCATAGTTTCTATACATCTGTTGTATATGAAAAATGCTTCTTTTTCATTTTTCTTTACATAATATCCGTTTTGGTACATGTCGCCGATTTTATAAAGGGAAGCCAGGTGTCCGTCAAATGCGCCCAGGGCAAAGTAGTTAAATGCTTTTTCGTAATCAACCGGCATATTCCGCCCGTAATAATAGCAGTAACCAAGGTTTTCCTGTGCCTGTCTGCTTCCGTTCTCTGCGGCTTTTTCGTAATAATGCACGGCTTTTGTAAAATCCCGGTTGCAGCCTCTGCCGTCATAATAAAGAGCGCCGAGATCATTCATTGCATCTTCGTTGCCGCATTCTATTTCATCCTCATAAAGGGCAACGGCAAAGTCAAAAACAAGCTTATGCATGGGAACATGTATGTCACAGCTTACAAGGTCAGTTGCTATTTCGTAAAGATCTGAAAAGTCCTCGTTTTCTCCGTTGACAATAAAAGATAAGAACTGATAGGTTTCGGGATAATCCTCCACATTCAAAATTGCGAGAATATCCTTTATCTCTTTTTGTATTTTTTCAACTGTCATAACAACTGCGCCTCCTTTGTCGCAATGTAAATGTATTTAAATGCTCATGATAATTATAGCATTTCAAATACTATAAGGCAATTAAGGGTATCAGTTGTAGAGGGCTTAGGGAAAAGTCAGCACCTTCGCATTAAAAGGTACGAAGGTGCTTTGTTTACTCAGTTTCTATGAATTAAATGATGCCGAGCGGAATAAGAACTACGAGAAGAACCGCAACAAGACTCCAAAGTGTTATAAGGAATATCTTGCGCTTTTTCGGCTCCATGTCCGGAACGTAGTTTGCCGCAAGGAAGAACGGGATGTAAGTAGTAATGAATACCGGAAGAACACCCCACCACTTGTAAACCCAGATGAACGAGTTGTTGCTTGTTCCCGCAAGGAATGACTCAACCAATGCAAAAAGCAAAGCTACTTCGAGAGCACTTAAAAGCTTACAGCTTATGCCGCCTTTTCCGTCCTTAGAGAAGTACCTTTTGCTTCTGTCTTCGGGCAGCATCTTGAAAGAAATCATACCTGCGATAGAGAACATCATCGATAATTCCCAACAAACGCCGATAAGAAGGATAAAGGTTGTGGACTGGTTTGAAACAGACCATAACGGATATCCGGAAAAATGACCTATGACAGCGTTGCATATTTCGTAGAGCCAATGTACTCCGTAGAGTGCAAGTCCTGCGTATACTACTTCCCAGTTTTTCTTGCGGATCTCATTCCAGTAGATGTAGAATACGACTGCGAGAATAAAGATGAATGTCCAGTTGAAGTTTTCCGTACTTCGTACGACGATACTGTCGACGAGAGCCCTTGCCTCGTCAGTGCCGGTTCCCCAAAATCTTAACATGTTTTTTCTCCTCCTTTTTTATTTCACCCGCATCCGTATGATGTCGGGTTATTTCCACAAAAAAGACCGAAGTCTGAACAGTTAATATTGATTTGTTACTGTCATTCTACTAAAGATATGTGACAAATGTCAACAATAGAGCGAAAACGTACCTGCTTATAGTAGATTATTCGGAGATAATCCGGATAATTCTTGAAATTGTTTTATCACTCTTTTGTTGCTTTGTGACATTGCGGTCAGAAAGGGCAAAAGGCGGGACACTTTATTGTTCAACACCGCGATATCCGTGCTTTTCTGCATTTCCAAGCAAATACAGAAAAGCAAATGCAGGAATTCGCAGCAAATCCTTGCCACATTTCGTATTGTGAACGCCAAAATCATCTGGATTCTTGGTAATAACAATTGCTGCAGATGATTCCTCACACAGTTCTACAATCGCATCATCATCCGCAATTGGCGCACCTTCTCTGTATTTGACCTCTATAAGAATCTTTTTCGTGTTGGGGTAGTCCACTACAATATCAATTTCTTTCCCTTTTTTCCCTCCTCTAAAATAACCGACAGAGGTGGCATATTGATAATAAAATGCTGCAACGTGCTTATAAACGGCAGTTTCAACGATCTTTCCCATCTCGACAGGGTCTGCTAAAATAGAATCATCCATTAAGACAGCGTTCCGGATTGCTGCATCTGCAATATAAATTTTAGGCCGCGCCTTCAATATCTTTTTTCCCGCCATATCAACCGGCCAGCTTTGGTAAATCAGATTTGCACTTTCCAGATATTGAATATAGTTTTCAACGGTTATGCGAGATACTCCGTTTAGTTCTTTTGTGATTCCCTCAATCGATATGATTTCCGAAGAGACATTGCAGAGATATAAGAAAATTCTCTCTAACTCTGTTGCGTTACGAATATTGTAAAGAGAGGGAAGATCACGCTTAAGAACTTTATCCACAACATCCTCGCGCATGATCTGCTGTGCCATTAAATCATTGTCAGCCAATGCCAATTCCGGGAAGCCGCCGATCTGCAAATATCGTATGAAGTGATTCTGAACCTTGGAAAGTTGCATCATAATCTGAGTTCGTTCAATTTGGCTTTTATGAAGCAAGGTTGTTACTTTCAAATCAGGAGCAATATTGGGGCGTTCTAAATTCAGCAGCTCACAGTACTCGTAAAAAGACAGGGTCGGAACCTGTATAATGGTCCAGCGGCCGGCACCGCTTTCTCTGCTGCCTTTCATTAATGCCGGGCTGGCAGAACCGGTTGCAACAACATGGGTATTCGGTTGTGTATCATAAATTATTTTTAACCATCGATCCCAATCCTGTGCATATTGCACCTCATCAAAGAAGTAATAAACATCTTGTTCAGCATAGATATTTTCATGATAGCACTCCAGAACATCCTGAAATTGACTGAGCTTCAGCATAGGATGATCTAAAGAAATAAAAACAATTTTCTGAGGTGCGACTCCGGATTTCAAGAGCGACTCAATCATTTGGTATTGGATCGTTGTTTTTCCGACTCGCCTGGTTCCTGTTAAGACTACAGAACGGCGAATCTCTTTATCTGTTAGCCGCCTCATTGCTTCGTGAAATGCAAATCTCTTGTAGGTCTTTGACATTTGCGGACTGATTGTCCCGGTTTTCCACCACGGGTTATAAGCACTCAGGACTTTGAGGATACCTTCTTTTGTTGTGATTGCCATCAAGATCAGCTCCTTTTCCAACATGATACCTGTAAAATCAATTTTTGTCAATAAATATTGATAGTATACTATAAATCTTTTCCACAAAATATTGATTTATTTATCTGTTACTCGCAAAATTATCCGAAGCACACAAAAGATTTGAAGTTGTCCGTTGATATCTGCGAAGCGCATCATATTGAACGCTTTGCAAGATCTCACAATAACAATGCATCGAATATTATTATTCTGTGTCCGAATCATCACCGGGCAATACATAAACTCAATCCGGTGTTCAATGCAGAAAGAATGGTTTTTATTTATCCTGATGGAAAAGAAGATAGTGTCAAGCTCAATTTACATTTATAAGGGTAAAGATAGCCTTATGTTATGGCGTAAGGGTCTTTATATTTCCAAAAGTGAAATTTTTTTAGAACGCTTTTCTTTGTACAATATACAACATATGATGTAAATATTGCGTAAAACGCATAGAAAAAACACGCAATTTTTGCGTGTTTTTTGCCACATGTTTTTGTGCAGTGTGTTTGACACTAAAAAGCCGCGAAGTGAACGCGTACCTCGAAGTTGCGGCAGGTTCGAGTCAGCCTGTGACAAAAATAAAAAACCGCAGGGTCTCATGACCATGCGATTTTTGACAACTAGCCTTATTTAACAGGGGCTTTTGAGTGGGTGAAATATCCTTTCACAAGCGGTAAGTTATCTACGCGTTCCATCATCATTAAAATATTTTTTCAAAGCTTTTTCTGTTGGATAAATCGAGACAATCAAAATAATACATTGAACCGTTGGGGCAATGTTTCCACATCATTCTTCCGCTAATAATCATAACAATGGGAATTATCAAATCACATATCAGCATATACCACCAAAAACACATAAAATCCACCTCCGCAAACTTAGGTTGTTGAACACAGTATAGCATATCGAACATAAAAGCACTATAGCATGGGATTTTCAGAAAAAGCGGTCGCCTCCGTGAAAACAGGGACGTATTTGCTTATTCGTTATACGGAATCCGGAAATAGTCCAGATACTTTTTGAATCTGTCCTGAGCGGACAGGCAGGTGTCGCGCAGAAAGCCTCGTTCGTTCTGCCACTCTTTCAGACCGCGGTAGTAGAACAGCTTGATGTCGTCCTCGATGATAAACGGCACGATGTTGTTCCGCAGGCACTCTTTAAAAAGAATCAAACGTCCGACTCTGCCATTACCGTCCTGAAACGGATGAATCCGCTCAAAACGATAGTGAAAATCAAGCAGATCATCAAAGGCTTTGTTCTCGATGGCGTTATATTCGGTGATAAGTTTCTTCATCTCTGCAGCGACATTTTCGGGGGCAGTAGTGTCTATGCCGCCTACCTCGTTGGGTAGCTTTTTGTAATCTCCGACGGCAAACCAGTCAATACGGGAATCGGATGTTCCGTTCTTTAAAGTTGCATGCAATTGTTTGATAAAAGTCTCGCTTAACATGTGATTTGCGCTGTCGATGACCATATCAATGCACTTGAAATGGTTTGCAGTTTCGACTATATCGTCCACTTTTATCGTCCCGTCCGACACGCCGACGGTATTGGTTTCAAAAATATAACGAGTTTGATCATGGGTAAGACGACTGCCCTCTATGTGGTTGGAGTTGTAGGTCAGATCAATCTGGATTTTATGATAAATGCCACCGTGCAATTTTGCAGCTTTCTCAGATTTTAACACTTCCAAAAGTGTTTTTGGAGAATCTGTGTGCTTGTTTATACGATCGGGTTTCTCCGCAATTTCGGGGATGTTCCATGTTTTGCCGGTCAGGAATGCTCCGTCAATTTTTCCTTCGGCACAGTACCCACGTGCACTGCGCTCTGAAACGCCCCATTTTTTTGCTGCTTCTGAAACGGAAATATATTTCATATCTCACCCTCACTTTCTATATAGGATATTATAACATATTATCGGCAAAATATCAACACAAATCAATAATATTGCGCTTTCTTTTTGCCGATAACGGCAAACGGTTTTGTGTTTTTTCGCACGGAGTATTATTTTTATCGAAAGTTTGAAAATTTTACCAGAATATTGAGAATTCGGTCGAGTCGTGATACACTATAATGGTATGGTTGTATCCGGCACTAAACAGCTCATAAAGGTTAAAATGGCTGTTAGTTATAAAAAGTTATGGCATATCCTTATTGATAGAAAAATGAAAAAGAAGGATTTAGAGGAAGCTGCCGGCATTACGCACTATCAGATGTATAAGTTGGCGAACGATAAAGATATCACTACCGATGTGATTGGGGCGATTTGCATTGCGCTTGAGGTGGAACCAAACGATATTATGGAGTTTGTATTGGAATAGAAATGGTGATATTCGGAAAAAGATTTGACTTTTAATTATTTTGTAGCGCATATCTAAAAACAAAAAAGGAGAGGCTTATGAAAATATTTGAACGAGGCTCTGAATGGCGAAGATGGGATTTGCACCTACATACTGCAAGTTCTTATGATTATGAGTATAAAGATACAGACAGCGATGAAATATTAATACAAAAACTACAGGATAACAATATTGTTGCTGTAGCAATCACTGACCATTTCGTTATTGATAAGGATAGAATCGCAAATTTAAGAAGACTATCCCCTAATATTGTGTTTTTCCCCGGTGTTGAATTGCGCACAGATAAAGGAGATACCAATATTCATGTGATTTTGATTTTTTCAGACACTATTGATTTGGATGAATTAGTTGAAGATTTCAATGTGTTCAAGCGTTCGGCTAAAAACCACAATGATAATGAAAAGATATACTGGGATTACAATTCAATTATCGATTTTGCGAAGCTACACGATGCTTTAATTCCCATACATGCTGGAAGAAAAACAAACGGTGTTGATGATAGAATTTCTAATTCGTTGCCTCATAATCATGCAGTCAAGGAGGAGTACGCCACTACAATATCTATGTTTGAAATGGGACAAGTGCGAGATTTTGATGAATATAGAAAACACGTTTTTTCTGATATTGGAATCAAACCAATGGTGATTGGATCGGATAATCACGATGCACGAAAATATGATCCCACTAATAAACTTTGGATTAAAGCAGACGTTACATTCAATGGATTGAAGCAGATTATATATGAACCCGAAGAACGTGTATGTGTTTCTGATACGAAGCCCGAATGCAAACCGGACTATTACGTAATTGATAAAGTTATCTTGAATGATGATGAATTTTCAAGTGAACCTATTTATTTTAATGATAAATTAACATGTATTATTGGCGGAAAATCTACAGGAAAGTCAATTTTGCTCCACAATATGGCTAAGGCTATTGATGAGACACAAGTGCAAGAAAAAGAGTCCATAGTTAACACTTCAACAAAAGAATTAAGCAACACAACTGTTTGTTGGACTGATGGCCAAAATGACGGCGATAGACATATAATATACATTCCACAATCGTACTTGAACTGCTTGAGCGATAAGCAAGAGGATACGACAGAAATAGATAATATGATTCAAAGTGTCATATTAAATAACAAAAATGCAAAGATTGCGTACGAAAAGATGCTAACATCTATAAAAGGAAAACGTTATGAATTAAATACTAAAATTCTTAATTTGTTGGACATTCACAAAAAAACAGTTGAGATAGAAGACGAAAAAAAGGAGCTTGGAGATAGAAGCGGAATAGAGCGAGAAATTAAAAAACTTCAAGAACAGAAAGATGCAATTTCCAAAGACTTGAAGATTTCTGATGATGATATCACAAAATATGAAACTGCGTTAACTGAAAGTTCCAACAAATCGAAATTATTAGCTAAGGTAAATCAAGAGACATTGTCACTTGGAGCTATAACAACAATTGTTGCCCCTGTTACTGTTGGATTTGAAGATTTTTCTGACGAGACTTTAATAAAAATCGATGAGATCAAAAATCAAATAATCGAAGAAGCTGATAAAATTTGGAGTTCCAAGCGAGAAACCCTTGTAAATGAATTGGCCAATAAACAACAGCAACTGCACGAGGAAAAAGAAAGATACGATACAGTTGTCAAAAAATTACAACCCAAGATCCAAGGAAATAAAGCTATTACGGAAATTTCTTCAAAAATACTAGCGGAAAAGGATAAACTTGCAACATTTAACGCTTTGGATGAAAGACTAAAAACAAAAAAATCCGAAGAGCAAGCAATTATAACTGAAATATATTCAATACCGTTTCAAATTAAAGAACTGCGTAATGAATATGCGAATGTTATAAATAGCGAAGAAGTTTTTAAGGGGCACGAAATAGAGTTCAAAGTTGAAGTCCCTTTTAGAAAAGAGGATTTCTTAAAAACGCTTGAAACAGACTTCGTAATTAAAAGTGTGAAGTTTAAAAATATAATAAAGATGGATTCTTTTGCCGAAGAAGATTACACTGCAGAAAAGCTTAAAGAGATTATTGAAAAATTGTTATCGGGTGCGTTAGAAATTAAAGTTGGGCATAACATTGAATCAATATTAAGAGATATCAATGACGATTGGTACAACATTAAATACAAAGTTGTTATGGATAATGATAACATTGATGTAATGTCTCCGGGTAAGAAAGCATTAGTATTACTAAAACTTTTAATCGATTTGGCCGAAAGTAAGTGTCCAATATTGATAGATCAGCCTGAAGACGATCTTGATAATAGATCTGTTTTTGATGAACTGATTCCTTTTATACGCCGCAAGAAGAAAGAACGTCAGATTATCGTTGTAACGCATAATGCTAATGTGGTTCTTGGTGCAGATGCAGAAGAAATAATAATAGCAAATCAAACTGGTAGCAAATCTGAAAACAAAGATAAACGATTTGAATACCGTTCGGGAGCTATCGAAAACGATAATCCTGTTTTTGATACGGACGGAAATATTGAAGTTGGAATACTGAATTCTAAAGGTATTCAACAACACATTTGTGATATTCTTGAAGGTGGAGAAATCGCATTTGAAAAGAGAAAGAATAAATATAGAATTTAGTTAGTAAAGGAGGTATTTCCTGGTGCAAGAAATAAAATGCCCGAAATGCGGAGAAGTGTTTCAGGTTGATGAGTCCGGTTATGCTGCTATTGTTAAACAAGTTCGTGATAAAGAGTTTGAGAAAGAAATATTGGAACGACAAAGTGTTTATCAAACAGAAAAAGACTCTGCAGTTAAAATTGCAGTAACCAAGATTGAATCAGAAAAGGATAAAGAAATATCCGAGTTGCGAGCAACACTTAGAACAGAGAAAGCGGAAAATCAATCGGAAATTGACAGAATCTCATCTGCTAAAGATAAACAACTTGCAGAAAAGGAATTAGAGATTTCTAGATTAAAGGGTGAACTCGAACTTAATAAAACAAGCACAGACTTAGCGGTTAAAAATGCGGTACAGGAAAAAGAGACAACAATTCTTGAACTTCAAAGTCAAATTAAATTTAATAACAATGAATGGGAAATGAAAGAAAAGTCCCTTTGTGAAAAGTTTTCAGATGAGATTAAACGCCGAGAAGATGAAATTGCATATTATAAAGACTTTAAAGCTCGACAGTCTACAAAGATGATTGGTGAGAGCTTGGAACAACATTGTGAAACAGAATTCAATAAATTAAGAGCAACTGCGTTTCAAAATGCCTATTTTGAAAAAGATAATGATATCAAGACAGGCAGCAAAGGTGACTTTATTTATAGAGAATTTTCTGATGACGGTGTAGAATTCATTTCAATTATGTTTGAAATGAAGAATGAAATGGATACGACTGCAACAAAGCATAAAAATGAAGACTTTTTAAAAGAGTTAGATAAAGACAGAAAAGAAAAAAACTGTGAGTATGCAGTTTTGGTTACATTGCTCGAATCAGATAATGAATATTACAATTCGGGAATTGTAGATGTTTCTTACAAGTATCCTAAAATGTATGTGGTGAGACCTCAATTCTTTATTCCTATCATTACTGTTTTAAGAAATGCAGCATTGAATTCTTTACAATATAGACACGATCTTGAGTTGGTTCGTAACCAAAATATTGATATTACTCATTTTGAAGAAGATATAAATGACTTTAAGGATAAGTTTTCTAGAAACTTTAGATTGGCTAGCGAAAAATTCCAAAAAGCTATTGATGAGATCGATAAAACTATTGACCACCTTCAAAAAACAAAAGAAGCCCTGCTTTCCTCTGAGAATAATCTAAGATTGGCAAACAATAAAGCCGAAGATCTCACGATAAGGCGATTAACGAAAGGAAATCCAACAATGGCAGAAAAGTTTGCTGAACTAGAAAATAAGAAATAAATTTACGAACACACCAGGATCTTTTATATTAAATCTGATATGTACCCTTAATACTGGACACTCAGTATTAAGGGTACATATCAGTCTTACGACCTTGCGGTTTTTGGTCGAGGCGACAGGGGATTCCCCTGGTAGGGGAAATGTCACGAAGTGACAAAGGGGTGTGGCGGAAACGAAGTGAACGCGTACCTCGAAGCTGCGGCAGGCTCGAGTCAGCCTGCGACAAAATAAAAACCGCAGGGTCTTATGACCTTGCGGTTTTTGGTCGAGGCGACAGGACTCGAACCTGCGGCATCCTGGTCCCAAACCAGGCGCGATACCAAACTTCGCCACGCCTCGAAATAACACGCGCCGTTTTAAGCGCAAGGTGTATTATAACAAAGGTTTTTATTGTTGTCAACAATCGGATTAGAGGGTATAATGGTAGCAACTTTTTAATTCTGAACAGGAGTTTAAGCGCATGAAAAACAGGAATGGAAAACGGTATTCGGCATCTCCGGCAGCAGCTTCTTCTGCAAGAAGAACAAAAATGGCGCGTGAAAGAAAAATACGACGCATAATCACATGTGTGATAGCTGTGATTATTGTTGCATTGCTCGTGTTTCTGGTAGTTAAGCTATGCGTCGGAAAGGGAAAAACAGAGACCGACGGCAAAGGCAAACAGGATACATCGCAAAGCGCTGAAGTGAAAAAGAAAAAAGGTGACCCGAATGAGGTTGTCGCAACTGCGGACGTACTCAGCACAGGGGATATCCTTATTCATTCGATGATTCTCGATTATTCAAAAAAATCGGACGGAACTTATGAATTCAACCAGGATTTTACCATGGTGAAAGAAGCGGTTAGCAAGGCAGATCTTGCGGTTGCAAACTTCGAGATAACGCTCGGAGGGCCGGACAAGGAATACTCAGGTTTCCCCTGCTTCAACACCCCGGATTCCATTCTCGACGCACTGAAAAATGCGGGCTTTGATTTCCTTGTAACTGCGAACAATCACTGCTATGACACGGGCTTTGCCGGACTCAAACGAACTGCAAAAACCATAAGGGACAACGGCTTCGGACAGACCGGAACAAAGGCTGACCCCTCGCAGAAGAAATACGAGGTGGTCGACGTAAACGGTATTAAGCTCGGCATGGTGAATTATACATATGAAACTACAAGTGACAGTCCGGACCGCAAGGGTATGAACGGAATCCTTATGACAGCCGAAGCGGGAGCGTATGTAAACTCCTTCCGCGAGGACAAGCTTGATGACTTCTACAAGGAGATGGAGCAAAACATCAAGGACATGAAAAAGGACGGTGCGGAGGCTGTAATCCTGTATATACATTGGGGCGTTGAGTACAGCATACAGGAAAATGCGGTGCAGAAAAAAATTGCACAGAAGATGTGCGACCTCGGGGTCGATGTAATCATAGGAGGACATCCACACGTTCTTCAGCCGGCCGAAACCCTGACATCGAACGTGTCGGGAAAACAGACCTTCTGTATCTACTCTGTGGGCAATGCAATCTCAAACCAAAGAACGGCATATATGACCGGAGCATGTACAACGGGACATACCGAGGACGGAATACTTGTGCATACGAAATTCACAAAATACGGTGACGGACGAGTTGTGTTGACAGGAGTTGATTACACTCCCACATGGGTAAACCGTTATCAGAAAAACGGACAGATGCTTTACGAGGTTACACCGCTTGGCGACTTATCCAGGGTCACAACCAACGCCGACCAGGCAGCAAAATCCAAAGAACGCACCGAAAAAATAGTAGATGCCGGGTTTAAGGCTTTTAAACCTGTGACATCTGCCTCAGATTAACAAAAACGCAGGTAGCGGAATAAACTGTTATAACTTGATTTTGGGAGTTGATACAGTGAATTCTGCTACTGATTTTTTTCTCGGAAGTAACACAAATGAAGGCTTTTATTCATGCTTTGACGAGCTTTATAATCCGGATGACGATGTACGTGTTTTTGTAATAAAAGGGTCGGCGGGCTGCGGCAAGTCGACGCTGATGGGTCGCGTGGCGGACTATCTTTCAAAACGAAGCTTTGTCTGTACAAGGGTGCGGTGTGCCTCAGACCCGAATTCGCTCGATGCAATCATATGTGAAAGCCCCGAGGGGGCGAAGCTTGTCATGGTTGACGGCACACCGCCGCACGTCGTAGAGCCGAAGTACTACGGAGCGGTTGAGGAAATAATAAACCTCGGATCGGCTCTCGACGCAACCTCCCTTAAAGCCCATGCCGCCACGCTGCGTCGACTCTCATCGGCCGCAGCCCGCTGTTACAGAAAAACTACCGGTTATCTGAATGCCGCCGCCCTTATAATGCGAAATTCAAAGAGGATACAGGACGAATACATAGACTACGAAAAGATATATAATTATGTTCTCGGTTTTGCAAAACGGAATTTTACGGGCAATTCAGGGGAAGGAGAGGTACATTACCGTTTTCACACAGCGGTCACACCTGAGGGAGCAGTTACATTTTCTGACGGAATAAACAACGGCTATAAGCAGATAATCAGTATTGATGACAAAATAGGAGCGGTGAGCGGGCAGATACTGGACTGCCTTCTGACGGTTGCTCTTGACCTTGGAATAAACACGATTGTCGGTATTTCGACGTTTGATACGGAGGAGTTGTCCGAGCTTCTTTTCCCGGATCAGGGAATTGCGGTTGTGCTTGACAACAAGGAGATTATACCGACCAGAAAAATACACGCTCAAAGGTTCCTGGACACAAAAGGAATGAAGCTGCATAAGCAAAAGCTGAGCTTTAACAGGAAGATGGTTGATGAGCTTCGCGCGTCTGCGATAAAGAGCCTGGGTGAAGCGAAAGAGATACACGATGAGATTGAAAAGATATATGCGTCGTGCGCGGATTTTAAATCGACGGAAAAGATATATAAGAAGCTTATCTCGCATATAAACAGCGAACTTTTTGTATAAAGTAACAATTTTACCTGTCAAACCGACAAAAAATTAACAAGGTTTGTATAAATATTAACAAAATCTTTGTAAACAAGAGGTTTTTTGTTGATAACTTAAAATTGTTGTGTTAGAATATCGATTGTGTTAGACATATACAATTATAAAAAATAGCGGAGGTTAAAAGAAATGGCACATAAGTATGTTTACCTCTTCACAGAGGGTAATGCAAACATGCGTGAGCTTCTCGGTGGTAAGGGTGCAAACCTTGCTGAGATGACCAATATCGGTCTTCCGGTACCACAGGGATTCACAATTTCAACAGAGGCTTGTACTCAGTACTATGAGGATGGCCGCGAGATCAACGATGAAATCATGGCTCAGATTGAAGAGCATATCGTTAAGATGGAAGGAATTACAGGTAAGAAGTTTGGCGACAAGACAAACCCCCTTCTTGTATCAGTTCGTTCAGGTGCCAGAGCTTCCATGCCTGGTATGATGGACACAATTCTTAACCTCGGTCTTAATGAGGAAGTTGTAAACGTAATCGCTGAGCAGTCAAACAACCCGCGTTGGGCATGGGACTGCTACAGACGTTTCATTCAGATGTATTCCGACGTTGTTATGGAGGTCGGCAAGAAGTATTTCGAAGAGCTCATCGACCAGATGAAAGAAAAGAAAGGTGTTACGCAGGACGTAGACCTTGACGCAAATGATCTTAAAGAGCTTGCTACACAGTTTAAGGCTGAGTACAAGGTAAAGATCGGAAACGACTTCCCGGATGATCCTAAGGAGCAGCTTATCGGTGCTATCAAAGCCGTATTCCGTTCATGGGATAACCCGCGTGCAAATGTATACCGTCGTGATAACGATATTCCGTATTCATGGGGTACAGCAGTAAACGTACAGTCAATGGCATTCGGTAACATGGGTGACGATTGCGGTACGGGTGTTGCATTCACACGTGACCCGGCTACAGGCGCAAAGGGACTTTTCGGTGAATTCCTTACAAATGCACAGGGTGAGGACGTTGTTGCAGGCGTTCGTACACCGATGCACATCTCAGAGATGGAGCAGAAGTTCCCTGAGGCATTCGCTGAGTTCAAGAAGGTTTGCCAGACCCTTGAGTCTCACTACAGAGATATGCAGGATATGGAGTTTACAGTTGAACACGGTAAGCTTTATATGCTTCAGACAAGAAACGGTAAGAGAACAGCACAGGCAGCTCTTAAGATTGCTTGTGACCTTGTTGACGAGGGTATGAGAACAGAGCAGGAAGCAGTTCTTATGATTGACCCGCGTAACCTTGATACTCTTCTTCACCCACAGTTCGATGCTGCTGCTCTTAAGAAGGCAGAGGCTATCGGTAAGGGTCTCGGTGCATCACCGGGTGCTGCTTGCGGTAAGGTTGTATTTACAGCTGACGACGCAGATGCATGGAAGGCAAGAGGCGAGAAGGTTGTTCTTGTTCGTCTTGAGACCTCTCCGGAGGATATCACAGGCATGAAGGCTTCTCAGGGTATCCTCACAGTTCGTGGCGGTATGACATCTCATGCAGCAGTTGTTGCACGTGGTATGGGTACTTGCTGCGTATCCGGTTGCTCAGACATCATTATGGATGAAGCTAACAAGAAGTTCACACTTGGCGGAAAAGAGTTCCACGAAGGAGACTTCATTTCAATAGACGGTTCAACAGGTAACATCTATGAGGGAATCATCCCGACTGTTGACGCTACAATCGCCGGTGAGTTCGGCAGAGTTATGGCTTGGGCTGACAAGTACAGAAAGCTCAAGGTTCGTACAAACGCTGATACTCCTACAGACGCTAAAAAGGCTCGTGAGCTCGGCGCAGAGGGTATAGGCCTTTGCCGTACAGAGCATATGTTCTTCGAGGCTGACAGAATCGCAGCATTCAGAGAGATGATCTGTGCTGATACTAAGGAGCAGAGAGAAGCTGCACTTGAGAAGATTCTTCCTTATCAGCAGAGCGACTTTGAGAAGCTTTACGAGGCACTTGAAGGCTGTCCTGTAACAATCCGTTTCCTCGATCCTCCGCTTCATGAGTTCGTTCCTACAGAGGAAGCAGATATCGAGCTTCTCGCTAAGTCTCAGGGCAAGACTGTTGAGCAGATCAAGGCTATCATTCAGGGTCTTCACGAGTTCAACCCGATGATGGGTCACCGTGGATGCCGCCTTGCAGTAACATATCCTGAAATCGCTGTTATGCAGACAAGAGCTGTCATTCGTGCAGCTATTAACGTTAAGAAGGCTCATCCTGATTGGAACGTTGAACCTGAAATCATGATTCCTCTTGTTGGAGAGGTTAAGGAGCTTAAGTACGTTAAGAAGTTTGTTGTTGAAACAGCTGATGCCGAGATCAAGGCTGCAGGCTCTGACCTTAAGTACGAGGTTGGTACAATGATCGAGATTCCGCGTGCTTGTCTCACAGCTGATGAAATCGCAAAAGAAGCTGACTTCTTCTGCTTCGGTACAAACGACCTTACACAGATGACCTTCGGCTTCAGCCGTGATGACGCAGGTAAGTTCCTTGATTCTTACTATGACGCTAAGATCTTTGAGAACGATCCGTTTGCTAAGCTTGACCAGACAGGAGTAGGCAAGCTTATGGATATGACTCTTAAGCTCGGCCGTCCGGTTAACCCTGCTCTTCACTGCGGTATCTGCGGTGAGCACGGTGGCGACCCGACATCTGTTGAGTTCTGCCACACAATCGGACTTGACTATGTTTCATGCTCACCATTCCGTGTTCCTATAGCTCGTCTTGCCGCTGCACAGGCTGCTATCAAAGAGAATGCGTAATTAAAAGCGTGTCACAACATATTTAAAAAACAAAACCCTCTGTCGGTTACCCGACAGAGGGTTTTTTGTTGACATGACCGTTATTTCCGGTCACAATAGAGTATATGGAAACGAAGTCCGGTTTTCAGGAAATCCTATAGAGCATTATGAAATTTCCATAAGCTCCATAGGGTAGATTTTTCAGAAAAAGACGTATGCTTAACAGAAAGCTATTTGGGGAGATTGATTTTATGAATAAGATCGGAATGTCACTTAAAAATATCAATTGGAGATTGTTTACGGCGTTGCTCATAATGGGATTATGTCCTACGGTTTATACCACCGTTCGCACATTCTTTCTCGGTCAGCTTCCGGGGGATTGGGCATACTCTATCGCCGGACAGCTCTCCTGGGTAAGCCTTATTTATGAAGTTGTAAATGAGGCAATCATTCTTCCGCTGTTCTTTTTTATAGGAAAAGTGGCGTCCGATAAAAAGGAATTTACTAACCGATTGAAAACAGGACTTCTCATATCATTCGGGATATATGCTTTACTTTCGGCAATAATTATGATTTTTGCCCGTCAAATGCTTGTTTATATGGCGGCGGATACGGATATCATTGCTGTTTCCGCAACATATATCCGTATTGAAAGCATAGCCAATGTATTTACTATTTTGTTCAGTTTTGGTTCGGTTGCACTTATTTCACTTGGCAAGGACAATTTCGTCTACATATTAACGGCGGTAAAACTTGTACTATGTATTATCTCCGATACCTTTTTGGTTTCATCATTGCCATTTTCTTTGAATCTCGGTGTAAACGGTATCGGTTATTCCAATATCATTGTGAATATATTGCTGTTTGCAGTGGTTATCTTTATCCTTTCAAAACAGGGTTATTGCATTTTTAACAAGGAAAAAATGTCCTTTTTCTGGGCGAAGGATTTTGCAAAAATAGGAGGACTTTCGGGGCTTGAATCCTTTGTACGAAATGCAGCGTATATGCTGATGATTTCCCGTATGGTCAATGTGGTCGGAGAACAGGGAACATACTGGGTGGCCAACAATTTCATATGGGGATGGCTACTTTTACCTGTTATACAGCTTGGCGAATTGATAAAGCAGGAAACGTCACGCGATGAAAAAGCGATAGAGAAAAATACACTTGGATATTTTACTGTTACCGCTGTCGTATGTGCCTTGTGGGTTGTCTTGATTCCAACTTATAAACCGTTTATGCAGTATATACTCGGCTTTAATGATACGGACAAATTGTTTTCTTTGGTTATGATGTTGCTGGGCTTTTATGTGCTTTATGCTTTTCAAAATGTATTCGATTGTTCCTTCTACGGTCGGGGCAAAACACAATATATGCTTTTTGAATCGGTTGTTACAAATTCGCTTTATTATGGAGTTTTCTTTGTTCTTTATCTCAAAGGAATCTGGACACCTACTCTTAACGGCATAGCACTGATGTTCGGCTGCGGAACGGCTTTTGATTCGCTTGTTTCCTGGATTGCATATGTTTGGTTCTTAAAGAGAAACGGGCTGAAAATTACAGCGGTAGAATAACCGTTCAAGAGGTGACTCAATGCTTTCAAATTATGAACTCACGCGGAACAAAATGCGTGAAAAATTTACGGAATACGACACCGAAAAAGCAATAAGAAAATTCGGACTCAAAAATGACGCAAGATATATCTATATATCTTTTATGCGTCACGAGTACCGAATTGACCGTAAAAACGGCATGGTCGAGTGGTCGGATAATGACTTTGAGACAGTTTGTGAAGCGGATTTCAATGAATCAATGACCATCTATGATTTACTCTGCTACTCAAGAGATGACTGCTCTCTTTCCGGAAATTACTGTACCGTTAATATGCTTAAGGGAACCGTACAGTCATCCTCAATCGGCGTCGGAAGAGGTTTTTTTCAAAATGATGCGGAGGAGTTTAACGGTAAAACAAAAGAGCTTGAGAGTGCCTGTCTTTTTTTCGGTGAAAAGGCTGACTTGAAAGGAGATGTCGCGGCAAAGCTTTATCCCTTTTCCTTTCTTCCGGTCATTATTCAGTATTGGGAGGCTGACGACGAATTTCCGGCAAATCTCAAATTCATGTTTGATGAAAATATACTTCGGTATATGCATTTTGAAACGACTTTTTATCTCATGAGCCACATGGTAAAAAGAATAAAAGAGATGATGTAAAGACCGTTTTATGGGACACCTGTTATTGTATACTATAGTCAGAAGGAAAAATAATCAGGAGGGAAAGACTATGGCATTATTAACAGGACCTGCATTTATAAATGGTATCAAAGAAACATTTGAGAAAAAGACAAGTCATACCGAAGAAAATGATAAGTCTGTACCGCGCAGGTCTCTTGTTCAGATTTATTTTTCAAAAAGAGATATGACCCTCACGTATTACAATGACAAGTTTGACCTGCACCGCGGTGACATAGTTTACGTTGACGGTAAGCTTGAGGGAATGCGCGGCTGCGTTACGGGTGTAAACTATAACTTTAAGATAAGGTCTTCGGAGTACAAACGCGTAATTGCACTTGTTGACACGGATGTCAAGGGTCAGTTTTTTATGGCGGGATCCCATTTTATTAGCTTTGAAAGGGATACATTGCCGGTTGAAAAGGCTATGACATGGTTTAAAGAGCCGATTGGCGAAGAAGATGAGTATTTGAGCAATACGGATGACACTTTCTTTTTGCTTGACGACCTTACGACTATGGACATAAGCGGAGAAGTGGCTGAACGCGGACATGATTATTATATGAAAAACCATGTAAAGTATCTGTGTCTTGACGGTACAAAGGGCTATGCAATTGTCGAAGGCAACGAAAACTATGAACTGGAGTTCACCTTAAAAAACGGCAAAGTAAGCGGACTTACCTGCTCATGCTTCTGTAACTATAACTGCAAGCATGATTTTGCGGTCATGCTTCAACTTAAGGAAAGCCTTAAGCGAATTGAAGATAATTATGCGGAAGAGTACAAGAGAACGAATTACTTTGCGGCGATTGACAGAGACACGTTGTTCTCCTTTGCGATTGATGGAAAAGAAAAAGGTACCTTTACTTTGTAAACGAAAGTGTTGCATAAAACGGCCTTTTTCTTACAAAACATCTACAAAAAAAGTAAAAATGTGTAATAACCGTTGAAACACAACCCCGGTTATGGTTTAATGTATCCTGGTTGAAAAATCGGGATACATTTTTATGAGACGGGTAGTAGAGTGGTATACATATGGAAAAAACGATTACAGAGAAAGAAGAAATGAAGCCGTCAAAGCCCAAGGTTGAGTACAATGATTTGTTTTGGCTGTTCCTCGTCGGAAGCGTTCTCGGAGTTATAATCGAAGGAGCTTTTTGTTATTTCACGAGGGGACACTGGGAGAGTCATGTTGTGTCTGTTTGGGGATGGTTTAACGTCCTTTACGGGGCGGGAGCCGCGGGGCTTTATGCCGGAGCGGTGAAGCTACAGGACAAGTCCTTACCTATCAGGGTGTTGTCCCTTATGGGTATTGCGACGACCCTGGAGTACATATGCGGAGCCTTTTTAAAGTACGTTCTCGGTATGAAGGCGTGGGACTATTCCGGAAACTTTTTAAACATAGACGGTATAGTGTGCCTGAAGTTCAGTCTTTTTTGGGGCATCATGTCGCTTTGTGTTTGTCTTGCCGCACCCAAAATCACTAAAAGGCTTGAAGGCTTAAGAGGGCACAAATACAGAATTATCTGTTCTGTTATGAGCGTTTTCCTTGCAATCAATTTTGCTCTCACCGCTATGGTGCTTCTTCGTTGGAGCGGCAGACATTACGGATATGAGCCCAGAACATCCATTTCAAGAGCCATTGACAGTAAGGCAAATGACCAATGGATGAAGGACCGCTTTGTTGAGTGGCATTTTATTTCGAAGTAACGTCACACAAGATGTTAAAAATAAAAAGCAAATGATAAAAAGACCTCTGATGAATTTTCATCAGAGGTCTTTGCATCTGTTTAAGCCAATTTTTTTGAGAGGCTTTTAAGTAAGCACTTTACTGCGACTTGGCTTGTTTAAGTCAGTTTCTTAAGTCAACTTTAAGGCAACTATAAGGCAACTGCTTAAAGTTGGTTTGTTTAGCCCCTTCTTTTCAGGTCAGTTCATAAACTGGTTGTCGCTGTCGTCGCGACGTTTGAAGATATCCTTATGCCTGCCGTTTTCGATATGGGGAAACTTGTTGATTATACGTTTGAAGTGCTTCTCGTTTTCAAGACGTACTCTTTCACGTTCGGCCTGCATAAGTACGAGCTGAGAGCGAAGCTCTGCAATCTTTTTCTCTCGCTCCTCATTGTATTCGGCACGGCGTTTTTCGAGAGCAGATGCAATTTCCTCACGTCTCTCGTTGCGTTCGTCACGGCGCTGTTCAATAGCTTCGACAATCTCTCCGCGCTTTTCTTCACGCTTCTCGGCGCGCTCCTCGGCATGTGCCTTTGCGGTTTCAACCTTTTCGGAGAATTCTTCGACAGCCTCCTTTACGTCCTCACGTGCCATGAAGTCCTCAACCTTTTCCTTTGACTCGGTTGCGTTTTCATAGATGTTGAGCGAGATGGAGTCGGAAACCTTGCGTATTGCGGCATCCATTGCTTCGACAGCCTGAACTCCCTTCGTATACTCGCGAACCTTTTTGTTTGAGAGTATGTTATCGGCGATGTATACTGCCAGGAAGAAAAATCCCGGAATCATTCCGAACCTTGTGTATGCAAATTTGTCTACAAGGCTCGTAATTGGCGGATTGATAAACTTTACTATTACGGTTGCGGCAATACCCCAAAGGATAGAAAATCCAAGGCATACGTATCCCTTGATATTGAATTTGTTTTTCGAATAGTCCCACCATCTCTCGTTGTATCTCCATTCGAGGAACCACCCAGAAAAAAATTCAATGAGGGATGTAACGATAGCTGAGCATACAAAGAGAAGAAATAAATTTCCCTTTATCGGAGTGAGAAGTAAAAGAACAGCTACAACGCCGTATCCGTATATGGGGCATATGGGGCCTATGAGAAAGCCGCGGTTTTGATAACGTCCGTGCTTTATGGCTGCAAAAGCAACCTCAGAGCCCCAGCCGAGAAAAGAATAGATAAAAAACAGGTAAATGATTTCCTGCCACGTAAAAGCAAGGTGCATCTTTATTCTCCTTTTACTGTTTTGTTATAAAAAGCCCCGAGCGGTATGCTCAGGGCCTTCCGAATCAATGAGTATTTATCAGACTTTGCGAACGCCCATCTTTGCTTTTTCTCCGTTGATATTCCACTCTGCGGTGTAACCCTCAACGGAACCTGTGTGAAGCTCGTCGGCAAGAACGTCTCCCATTACGGCGTCCCTGTTGTTGTTTACGATATCCATAAGCCTCTCGCTTCCGTCGAGATAAACGGCGATATGATCCATAACCTCAAAGCCCGCGTCTTTACGCATGGTCTGAATCTTAGAAACTATCTCACGTACAAAGCCCTCGGTGATAAGCTCGTCGCTGAGCCTTGTGTCAAGAGCTACGGTTATGCCGAAGTCCGAAAGGCTGTAGTAGCCCTCCTGCTGCTTTGCTTCGATGAGCAGATCTTCCTCAGTAAGGGAAATCTCTCCCGTGCTTATCTGAAGCTTAAGAGCTCCTGTCTTATCAAGCTCGGCTTTTGCGGCATTCCCGTCGACGTTTGCAAGTGCTTCACGGATTTCACCGAGCTGCTTGCCGTACTTCGGACCGAGAGTTCTCATCTGCGGCTTGAAGCCGTATGAGAGAAGCGAGTCTGCATCTTTTACAAACTCAACCTTCTTCACGTTGAGCTCGTCCTTGATGATGTCGGTGTAAAAGTCGGAAAGGTTTTTGTTTGCCTTCACGTACATAACACCGAGAGGCTGACGGTTCTTTATGTTTGCACCGTTTCTGCAAGCACGTCCGAGTCCGACGATATCCAGTACCTCTTCCATGTTTGCCTCAAGCTCTGTGTCAATCCACTCTTCGTTGACCTTCGGGAAGTCACAGAGATGAATACTCTCAGGTGCGTTTTTATCAATGGAACGAACAAGGTTCTGATAGATGTCCTCCGTCATGAAGGGAATCATGGGAGCAGCCGTCTTTGCCGTTGTGACAAGAGCAGTATAAAGCGTCATGTAAGCGTTTATCTTGTCCTGTGTCATCTCGGTTGCCCAGAAGCGCTCACGGCAACGGCGTACATACCAGTTTGAAAGTTCGTCTATGAAGTCAGAGATATAACGTGCTGCCTCGGGTATCCTGTAGTTGTTTAAGTTCGTGTCAACGCCCTTTACCATGGTGTTGAGCTTTGAAAGACACCATTTGTCCATAACGGGGAGCTTGTCGTAGTCGAGGGTGTACTTTGTTGCGTCGAAGTTATCTATGTTTGCATAGAGTACGAAGAACGCATATGTGTTCCAAAGGGTACCCATTACCTTGCGCTGTCCCTCTGTAACTGCCTTGCCGTAAAAACGGTTAGGAAGCCACGGAGCGGAGTTTGTGTAGAAGTACCAGCGTATAGCGTCGGCGCCGTAGGTGTTAAGTGCGTCGAACGGGTCTACTGCATTGCCCTTTGATTTTGACATCTTCTGACCGTTCTCATCCTGTACGTGACCGAGAACTATTACGTTCTTAAACGGTGCCTTGTTGAAGATGAGGGTTGAGATGGCGAGAAGAGAATAGAACCAACCGCGTGTCTGGTCAACTGCCTCCGAGATGAAGTCTGCGGGGAACTGTGACTCAAAGAGCTCCTTGTTCTCAAACGGATAGTGATGCTGTGCAAAAGGCATGGAGCCTGAGTCGAACCAGCAGTCGATAACCTCGGGAACACGTTTCATGGTCTTTCCGCAGTGAGGGCACTTTATAGTTACCGCGTCGATATACGGGCGGTGAAGCTCAATATCATCCGGACAGTTATCTGACATGCTTTTAAGTTCTTCTATAGAGCCGATTGCGTGTCTGTGTCCGCAGTCCTCACACTCCCATACATTGAGAGGTGTGCCCCAGTAACGGTTTCTTGAGATAGCCCAGTCCTGAACGTTTTCAAGCCAGTCCCCGAAGCGTCCCTTTCCTATACTTTCCGGAATCCAGTTTATGGTGTTGTTGTTTCTTATAAGGTCATCCTTAACGGCTGTCATCTTTATGTACCATGACTCACGTGCATAATAGATGAGCGGTGTGTCACAGCGCCAGCAGTGAGGATAGCTGTGCTCAAACTTAGGCGCGTCAAACAGAAGTCCGCGCTTGTCGAGGTCCTTGAGTACCTCGGGGTCGGCCTTTTTTACAAATAGTCCGGCAAAAGGAGTTTCCGCCGTCATGTCGCCCTTTGTATCTACAAACTGAATGAAGGGCATGTCATATCTTCCGCAAACACGTGCGTCATCTTCACCGAAAGCAGGGGCACAGTGAACAATTCCTGTACCGTCCGACATGGTTACATACGAGTCGCACATAACGTAGAAGCCTTTTTTGTGCTGCTTCTCAACAACGGGGATTTCACAGTCATAAAGAGGGATGTATTCCTTGTACTCAAGGTCTTTTCCTTTGTAGGTTTCAAGAACCTCATATGCCTTGATACCTTTTTCCTCATCTGCAAGCTTTCCGAGAACCGTGTCAAGAAGAGCAGTTGCCATATAATATGTGTATCCGTCAGCGGCCTTTACCTTTGCGTATTCGTCATCCGGGTTTACACAGAGAGCGACGTTTGACGGAAGAGTCCACGGTGTTGTAGTCCATGCAAGGAAGTATGCGTCTTCATCCTTTAACTTGAATCTTACAACTGCGGAGCGTTCCTTTATGTCCTTATAGCCCTGTGCCACCTCATGGGATGAAAGAGGTGTTCCGCAGCGCGGACAGTAGGGTACAATTTTAAAGCCCTTGTACATAAGGCCTTTGTCGTAAATCTGTTTGAGAGCCCACCACTCGGACTCGATGAATGAATTGTGATAGGTTACGTACGGGTTGTCCATGTCTGCCCAGAAGCCTACGGTTCCCGAGAAGTCTTCCCACATACCCTTGTACTTCCATACGCTTTCCTTACACATGTCAATGAAGGGCTCAAGTCCGTATTCTTCTATTTGCTCCTTGCCGTCAAGACCGAGCTCCTTTTCCACCTCAAGCTCAACAGGGAGACCGTGTGTGTCCCAGCCTGCCTTACGGGGAACAAAATAGCCTTTCATGGTGCGGTAACGGGGAATCATATCCTTTATGACACGTGTTAAAACATGTCCGATATGCGGCTTTCCGTTTGCTGTAGGAGGACCGTCATAGAAAACAAAGGAGGGTCCTTTTTTCTCCTCTGTCTTTTCGAATATCTTTTCATCTTTCCAAAACTGCTGTACAGCTTTTTCTCTTTCGACGAAGTTTAAATCTGTCGAAACTTTTTTGTACATTCCACTTACCTCCGGTGAGTTTTATGCTATAATACTCCAGAATGTTATTATAATACTGATAAATATACGGATAAAGTTTATCACAATGATACATAATGGTCAAACATTTTTATACCTGTTTGACAAAGTATATTATACTAGTGTAGAATTACGTCGAATTTCGTTAATTACGCAGAAAATACGGAGGCAAAACAATGATTGAAATAAGACATCTTTCAAAGAGCTTTACCGGCGCGGACGATGAGGTTCACGCACTGAAAGACGTGTCTCTTGTCATTCCCGACGGAAGCATTTACGGTATCATCGGAATGAGCGGTGCCGGCAAGAGCACGTTGGTCCGCTGTATAAATATGCTCGAACGGCCCACGTCCGGACAGGTTATCATAGACGGCACGGACATGGGCGAGCTCTCTGAAAAGGAGCTTCGTGAAATGAGACGAAGCATCACAATGATTTTCCAGAGCTTCAATCTTCTCATGCAGCGGACATGTCTTAAAAATATATGTTTCCCGCTTGAGCTTGCCGGCACAAAAAAGGCTGACGCCGAAAAGCGTGCCAGAGAGCTTCTCGAAATTGTAGGACTTCCGGATAAGGCAAACGCATACCCGGCACAGCTGTCCGGCGGTCAGCAGCAGCGCATAGCCATAGCACGTGCACTTGCGACAAATCCGAAAATACTGCTGTGCGATGAAGCCACCTCCGCGCTTGACCCGAAAACAACCCACGAGGTTCTGGAGCTGATAAAGGACATAAACAAAAAGCTCGGAATCACGTGTATCGTCATTACTCACCAGATGTCCGTTATAGAGGAAATATGCGGACGTGTTGCTATTCTTGAAAAGGGCTCGGTTGTCGAGGAGGGTGAGGTTTCGGACATATTCTCACGTCCGAAGTCGTCTGCGGCAAGGCACCTTGTTTTCCCGGAGGGCAACGCGGAGGTTCTCGCAAGAAGAGAGGGCGAGTACAGGATACGTGTTGTTTTCAACGGAGCTGTTGCAACGGAGCAGCCTCTTATTGCGAAGCTTGCTATGGATAAGGGAATTGCGGCAAGTATTCTCGGAGCAAACACCAAAAGTATCGGTGAAAAGGCCTACGGTAACATGCTTCTGGGAATTCTGGGAACAAGAGAGGACCTTGAAACCGCAAAAGCTTATCTTGAAGAAATAGAAGATATTGTTGTTGAGGAGGTGACAGATGATGATGAGTAAGGCTTTTACAAAGGAAGCTCTCGACAGTGCGCTCGGTATCCTTGCCGAGGAAATACCGAAGGCTACGTGGGAAACCATATATGTAACTATTCTTGCCACACTTTTCTCAATAATCATCGGCCTTCCCCTGGGAGTATTGCTAGTAACAGGTGAGAAGAACGGGGTTCTGCCTCTTCCGAAGTGGCTTATGACAATCATAGGAGGAATAATCAATATCCTTCGTTCCGTTCCCTTTCTTATACTTATGATTCTTGTCATTCCATTTACAAGACTCATTGTCGGGACGTCTGTCGGAACAACGGCTTCTATCGTTCCTCTTGTTATTGCGGCTTTTCCGTTTATAGCCCGTTTGGTGGAGAGCTCGCTGCGTGAGGTGAATCCTAACATCATCGAGGCTGCACAGAGCATGGGAGCGTCTCCCTTCCAGATAATAACAAAGGTCATGATCCCCGAGAGCGTACCCTCGCTTATTTCAAATGCGACTATCGCCGTAACGACCATACTCGGGTATTCGGCTATGGCGGGAATCATCGGCGGCGGCGGTCTCGGAAAGATTGCCATAAACTACGGATACTACAGGTACGAGTACCTCATCATGGTTATTGCGGTTATTCTTCTTGTGGTGATTGTCGAGATATTCCAGCGTGTGGGAACAAAATTCGCGGTGAAATCAGACAAGAGACTGAAGAATAAATGATTTATAAATAATTTACCGCGATTGGATATGACGGAGAGTACGGTTTTTATTTATTACATCGCTTTTGCAAGGCTTTATTTTTGATTTCGGATTGGAGTGTACGGTATGACCCTGCCACAACTTCATTATGTCATAACGATAGCCGAAAAGGGCTCGATGAATAAGGCGGCAGAGGCTCTTTATATCTCTCAGCCGTCTCTCACAAGCTCTGTAAAGGAGCTTGAAAAGGAGTTGGGCATCACCATCTTCAACAGAAGCGGCAGGGGAGTAACGCTCACAAACGACGGGGCGGAGTTTCTTCTTTATGCACGTGAGATATACAGCCAATACGAAAATGTTCTCGAGAAGTACGGCAGGAGCGGAACACTCAAAAAGAAATTCGGCATCTCGACACAGCATTATTCCTTTGCGGTAAAAGCCTTTGTTGAGATGGTCAAGACCTTTGACACCAAGGAGTACGAGTTTGCCATAAGGGAAACCAAAACGAGAGATGTTATAAGCGATGTATCTACTCTGAAAAGTGAGATCGGCGTCCTCTATCTCAGCGAGTTTAATCGGACGGCCATTCTCAAGCTGCTCAGCTCGGCGGAGCTTGATTTTCACAAGCTCATAGATTGCAACGCGTATGTTTATCTTTGGAAAAATCATCCGCTCGCAAAAGAGAAGTTCATAAACTTTGATATGCTGAGGAATTATCCGTGTCTTTCCTTTGAGCAGGGCGATACGGCTGCCTTTTATTTTGCGGAGGAGATACTTTCTACAAACGAGTATCCGCGTGTTATCAAGGCAAACGACCGTGCAACCATGCTGAACCTTATGGTCGGTCTTGACGGTTACACTCTTTGTTCCGGTATCATATGCGAGGAGCTTAACGGCTCCGATTATCTTGCGATTCCCTTCAAGGACAGTGAGTACGCAAAGGACAGTGTTATGGAGATAGGATATATCGTCAGAAAAAATACTGTCCCGAGCAAGATGGCGACGATGTATATCTCAGAACTAAAAAAATATCTCGGAATTAAGTAAATAACGAATGGAAATTTTTTGAGATTAGACAAACCTATTACATACCAGCCGGTTATAGTTTAAAGCTATAGCCGGCTCTTGTTTTCCTATATTGGACAAATGAAAAACGTGACTCTATAATAAGCGCATAACAAAAAAACAAAGCGGTTCACCGCATAAAGGAGTTATGAAAAATGAAAAGAGCAATTTCACTTTTACTTTGCATTGCACTTGCATTTACGTTCGCGGTTTCATTCGCAGGCTGCGGTAAGTCAAAGTCAGTTACAATTGCGGTTCCGAACGACCCGACAAATGAGGCAAGAGCACTCCAGCTTCTTGAAAAGCAGGGCCTTATCAAGTTAAAGGAAACAGGCAAGAACGACAAGGGCGAGGATATCCTCGCAACTGTAAGAGATATTGTGGAAAATCCTTACAATATCGAGTTTAAAGAGATGGAAGCAGCTCAGGTTCCGAATGTTCTCAAGGACGTTGACCTTGCGGTAATCAATTCCAACTATGCAATTCCCGCAGGTCTTTCTCCTCTTATAACAGAGGGCACGGATGTTGCTTATCCTAACATCATTGCAGTTAAAGAGGGCAATGAAAAAACAGACAAAACAAAGGCTCTTATTGCAGCGATAAGCAGCAAGGAAGTAAAGGAGTACATCGAAAAGACTTACGCGGGAGCAGTTGTATGCGACCTTGAAAACATAACCGACGGATACGATTCTACCGTTAATTATGACGCGCTTAAGGGTCAGAAGATAATTGTTGCAGCAAGCCCGACACCGCATGCGGATATCCTTAAGATTGCAAAGGAAATCCTTGCTAAGAAGGGTGTAACTCTTGAGATAAGTGAGCAGACGGATTATATCATCCCGAACACCGTTGTTGAGGACGGAGACGCTGACGCAAACTACTTCCAGCATATTCCGTATCTTGAGTCCTTCAACAAGGAAAACGGTACACACCTTGTTTCCGTTCTCAAGGTTCACCATGAGCCGATGGGTATTTACGCAGGCAAAGCGGCTTCTATCGATGAAGTAAAGTCCAAATGATTCGCTTTCATGTTATATTCATTTTCTCCCAACCGCATAGATAATCAAAAATTCCGGGTCGGTTCCTTTCGGGACCGATTCGGAATTTTTTATACTTATGCTTCAGTCTGTTTTGCGATGAGATTCGCCGTGAGCTTTGTAAGCTTTAACTCGGTATCCGTGGGTTTGCCGTGTGTTTCGTTGGTAAACACTATGATTGAGCCGAGTATGTCGCCGAGGCTCAGGATTGGTATGACTATAAGTGCGGTTTTTTCAAAACCGTCCAGAGGATAAAAGGCGTTGCTCTCATCAAGGGTATATGATGCACGATTTTGCATGAGAAGAGTGAGTGCCGTGCCGGGACGCACCTTTTCAAGCTCTCTTTTCGGTATTCCTCCGCTCGCGATTATACGTTCGCTGTCGCATATGGCAACCGGCAAGGACAGGTCTTTGTGGAGTGTGTCGGCGTATCCGGAGGCTAAGCCCTCAAGATCTCCTATAAGTGAATATTTTTTAAAAACAATCTCACCGCTCCCCACAAAGATTTCAAGCGGATCTCCTTCGCGTATGTGCATGGTACGGCGTATTTCCTTCGGAATGACAATTCTTCCGAGATCATCTATTCTACGGACAATTCCGGTGGCTTTCATATTTATCGCTCCAATTTATTTTTGTTTGTTACGGTAATATTTTGCACCTGTTTTGCCGTCAAATACATAAAATGTATGATGGATTTTTTCCAAATTCAGGAAAGTCCATCTGTTATAAGTTGTTGTTTAATTCTTATACCCGAAAAGGTATATTTCTTTAGTTTAAGTACATAATATACCCGATAGGGTATTTTACATAGACATAATCATTGACATAACACCCGAAAGGGTGTAATCTAAATACAAATACCGGTAATAAGGAGAAAAACAGTGAATCCGATTGCAGAATTTGTTAAGGAAAACAGAAAAGCGGCAGGCTTAACGCAAGAACAATTTGCTTTGCGTTCCGGCCTTGGACTTCGATTTGTTCGTGAGCTTGAGCAGGGCAAAGAAACCGTTCGCATGGATAAGGTCAATGTTGCTCTTGCAATGTTTAACGCTCAGGCGGTTGCCGGAAAGAAGGAAAATAAATGAGTGTATTCAGCCGGTAAATACAAATATGCCTGCTGAAAAAGAGCAACTTGTATTTGATATGATATGTTTAAATCAAAAAATATATTTAAGAGTTTGATAATGATTGCACTAAAAGTAAGAAAAATTATAATAAGTCGAGAAAGAGGTTATACGTTTGGATTTTATGTGGATGGGGCGGTACAGAGCTCTTGTTTCTGAACTGATGAGATTTTCAAATGTTGCTGTAAAGGATAGCACGGAAAAGCATGATATTGGGGAAGGAATTTTAATTAACAATGTCGAATGGCAGATACTGGAATATATTATTGAACATAGCTCAGATGAAGAGAAAATGATTTTTATTTCTGATAAACTTGGAATTCCACAAGCGTCTTTCTCAAAAGCAGCAAAAAAACTTACCGATTTTGGATTGCTTGAAAGATTCCAGAGATCAGATAACAAGAAGGACATCATACTAAAGCCTACGGACAGAGCAAGGTCAATTTATATTAAAAATGTAGAAAATGTTGTCAGTGAAAGATTTGTCGGGTTTTTTTCTGCATTGGATAGTATAGAAGATGCTGACATAAATACGATAACAGATGCTTTTGTTGTACTTAATAATGATATTGAAAAAGGAATTGCCAAGGAAAAAACAAGTAAAAAAAGTATACTTATAAAAAAAGATAAGAACGGATGCTCCTAGTATGAAGCATCCGTTCTGTTATTTTGTATTTTTAAACATTAAACAAAACTGAAATTAGATTTTGTCCATAGTACTTGTCTGCAATGCCTGCTGAACATACCAAAGACCAGGCAAGGAGAATAGAGTTGATAATTGCACCTATCCACACATTGTTTGTTGTTTTGTACATCTTACGTGTGATAAATACCGTAACCGGTACAAAAAGAAGCATGGAGTAAGAAAGTGTGAAGTCACTTATTGCAGCACCTTTCCAATTTACAAACCACATGATGAAGCAGAATAAGCATAGACCCCAAACTCCGATGGAATTGACAAAAATGGTCCTTGCCATATCTTTACGTGGATTTAAACTGTTACCCGAGGAGTAATTGATTGCACAGCCTATGCACAGGTAGCAAGGCAGGAACAAAATTACATATGGTAAAGCAACCAGCCAATGTTCTGCTTTCATTTCACTGAACATCATTTGCCAGAAACGGAAGTCCTGGTTGAACAGATACATAATAATTATAAGCTGCAAGTATGCAAATGCAATTACGATTGCTCCAAGCAACAATGACTTTAAAATACCGGAAATTTTTATACCAAAGCAATCTTTGAACAAGGTGATTTTTCCGCTTTTTTTCTTTTCTAAAACAACTTTAATTGTAACTATTATGAGAGATGCAACTGCAAGCCAGATTACAAACCATACCGCAATTGCACTTGTTGTAACGAGTCTGAGAACATTTGGCAATATTCTCGTTCCGAACGGATTTGCCCATACAGGTCCGCCGCTGTTTGCTTTGTAAAGAGCAAGGACGGTAAGTATGACAGACAGTATTGAAAGAATTATTTCCTCAGGCTTTTTAAAGAATGTTTCCGTAGTAGTTTTTTCAGCCATGCATGAAGAGAAGAACGGCTTCTTAAGAAGCAGATGAGTCAGGACAACAATACTCATTAACATGGCAAGCATAGCTACACAGTTAAAGCATGCACGAATAAGCCAAGTAGAATTTCCTGTTGTGCTATCGGGATTGTTTAATGTTTCTTTCAATATTGCAGCGGTATCCGCATTTGTTGCATTCGAAAAGTAATTTTTAGAATGTGATTCATTGTTATAGCATACAATACGTGCAGTGCGATTGGAAATAGCTTCTTTAAGCTCATTTGAATTTTCAAGTGTTGTTTCTCCGAGCTTGCCTATTTCATGGTATGATGCGCCGTTGTTTTCGGAATTAAACCATACATCCATAGGTTTTGGATCTCCAAGTACGGTTTGAGTTCCGTCTTTGCTCCACATTGCTCCTGCTCCCAAAGAGTCATATTTGCCGTTTACAAAAGTTACATTTACCTGGCATTCTCTGGTTACATCATGTCCGCCGACGGTTACTGTTGCCGGAGCGGGACCTCCTGTTGCGCCTGTGAGAACAAGCGTATTTATACGTGTGGAGCTTTCTTTTTCTGCTTGATCGGCAAGTGATAAATAGTATTCGAACTGTCCGTCGTCAAGGCGCTCCTCTGCAAGCTTGTCTGCGTTTTGAGAGATTTCATCTTCAGTAAATTTTAGTCCGAAAATATCTGATAAAATATTTATTTTCTTGTCGTTAAGAGTAAAGTATCCGCAGTCCATTGCAGCTGCAACGGAAATACGTGAACTACCATATGAATGTCCGAACATGGCAATCCTCGTCTGATCAACATACTTTAAAGTTCTGGCAAAGTTCAATGCATCTATCATGCCAAATGGACTGTCTCCGAAATTGAAGTGGTCGGCTCCGTTTCCGGTTTCATCACTTACCGGCTGCTCACTCATTCCCATACCGTACGCATTGACATTCAGTACAACGTATCCACGCTTGGCAAGATCTTCGGCAAGACCTCTTACCACATTTTTTGTTGCTCCTCGTCCGTGTGCTAATAGCACGCAGGGTAATTTGTCGGAATCTGAAACGTTTCTTTTTACATAAAGATCTATGTCAAGTTCAGCACCGCGCGAGTCAATAGTTAACGTGCTTATCTTGACTGATCCAAAGTTTGTCGAAATCAGTTGTGCAAAAAAACTTGCCAATAATACAATACAAAGTAGTATTGCAAGAATTTTGCGACAGCCTTTTTCAGTGGATAAATTTAATTTTTTGTCCATTTACCTTTCTCCTTATAATGTATTTACATTCCAATAGAATGTAAATACATTATAACAGAATTAATTTTCCGTTCAATATTAAATGCTTACAAATATAATGCTCCGGTTTTGTATATTTCATATAAAGAAAAGGTCATGAAAGGATTCTTGTACACTTTCATGACCTTTAATATATTCATCTGTTTGCATATGCGGCTTTCCAGTCGCCGTAGCTTACCCAGTTCTCATGGGGGAACATATGGTAAAAGGGGATGTTCTTCTGAGAGGGATAATCTCTTTTAAAAATATCCTGTTTACGCTTGTAGTCTTTTTCGCAAATCCTTCCGAGAGGCTGTCCGCTTTTGTCGGTGCTTCCTGTTTCCTCAAGCTTCTTTTCAGGATAGTAAATGCCGAAGTACATGAGCTTTTCCTTGTCCTCCACAAGGCTTGTGACCATTTCGCTTGTCATCCTGTGTTGGATATGACCGTATTCTCCGGCGGGATTGTGTGTGACTATCTCGTCCCAGTCACGCATGTTGATGATGTCGGAGAGATATTCGTTTATCGTGTCTTTGTCCTTGGACCAATCGGATTTTTTTCCGTCAACCTTGTCCGGAAAGTCCATGATGATATACGAGTCGCCTGTCTCCTTCATAACCTTGTCAAGCTCGGCGTGACGGGTTTTGTTTTTTCCGTTGGTTATGCACACAACAAACCAATCGTCCTCAAAGAGTCTCGAGCCTCCCCAGATGAGCTCATCATCGGGGTGAGCGACTATCATGAGCTTTTTCGTGTCTTTCGGAATTCTTCTTGTGTAGATGAGGTAGTTTTCATCGCCTTTTTCCAGCACCCTTACCTTAAGGTCCTTCGGAAATCCGTAGAAGTCAAGGAAGCGCTCCGCCCAAAGGTCACTTACCGGATGATTCTTCCAGACATACTGCTCGTACTGATTTTTCTGAAGGTAGACGATTTTATTTCCGCTGTCAATCTGAGCCTTTATGTCAGAAAGCCTCTGGTTGTTTTTATGGAAAACATATGAGTATATACTGAGAAGATAGAGGAAGGCAAAGCAGAAGATGAAGATGAAAACAGCATATGAAAGCTTTTTATGCTTGCCGTTGAGCTTTTCCGCTATTGCATATGAGTAGAGCTCGCACATGAGAAGTATATAGAAGATATACATCGGCAGGGCGCATCTCGGAGTTACCGGTGAAAGAACAAGGAGAGGAGCTGTCAGCACGCCTATACTTACGAGATAAAAGATCATACGGTTTCTCGCCGTTTTTTCCTTGATAACCTTTGAGATACATATGAGTAAAAATACATAGTAAACGACAGCAACCGTACCTGTAAGACCGTTTGTGTACCTTAGAAGCGGTTTCCAGTTGTTGTTGAGAAGTATGGCAACAAAGTACATGTTTACGGCAAGAGTAAGTATAATTCCGCCTATGGAGAGGGCGGATTTTTTTCTGTCATTTGAATATGAGTACTTCGCAAGCAGGTAAATGACAAGGAGTGCAATGATAGTGTTTACGACGATATGATTTGCAATCGCATTTTCGGAAAGGACTAAAAATAAGTTTTTAAAGCCCTTTATCACTGCGTCGTGCGTTGTTCCGCAAGCTTTTCTGTAGGAATCGGTTCCGTGTAAAACCTTTGTATACGCGCCGTTTGTAAACATGAGTACGGCACCGCTTACAGCACCGATAAAATAAGAAAAATTATCGCGTGAAAATTTATGATATTTTATCTTGCTTATAAGGCAGACAAAAGCCGAAAGCAGGACTGTGTAAATGGTGATATGCTCCATAAACAGGGCGGTGCAGAAGCCGAGCAGAAGGAGCAGTATACAGGTGAGGACAGGGGGCTTGTCCGAGGATTTTCTTTCCCCCTTTTGACCGCTGCTTAAGTAAGCGATGTATACCAGCACAAGCAGCATGCAAAACGTATAATTTGTAAATCCGCTTGTGTTTATGATTGTTTGCCGAAGAAGTGTTTTATCGGCAAGGAAAAGTGAGGTAAGGACGATAAAAAAGATTCTGTCGTCCTCTCTGTTCACGATTTTCTGACACAGAGAAGCGATGCCGGTAAAGGTGGCGGACATCACAAGCGCTTTTAGTATATTGCTCCTTGTAAGAAGAATGACAAGGAGATTTCCGAGGTATCTTCCGTTATAATCCTTAAAAAAGGAATGAAGTCTTAAAAGGCCTGTGGTTCCTCCCCACGCCCAATCGTCATTCGAATACGGAAACAGCAATGCGAGAACAAAGACAGCCAGAAAAACAAGAATTTTCGGCCATTGCTTTTTCAGCTTCTGCACGGAAGGTCACCTCGTTACAAAAAATTGCGTCCGGTATAACAGACACTGTCCATTATACTAGACGCAATTCGTATTTTTTGTCTTACGAAGAGATTACAGGATTATTAATTTCTTTTTATCATTATTTACCAAATTTTTCTGAGAGTTTTTTTCCTGCCGGTATCAAAAGCCCGCCTGCAACATTGCCGAGGGAAATGGTGAGAATTCTTGCAAGCGAATCAAGGCTCGTAAGTTCACCGGAAACGGCATAGTAGTACATGTCGGCAACGCTGTGCTCACTTCCCGAGAGGATGAACACGGAAACACCGAAGAAAAGAGAAAGGTATTTTCCGAGCTCGTGAGGATTGTTTTTGTAGCCCTCCACGGCGATGTATATGAGTATGTTACAAAGCACTGCAAGAAGAAAGAGACTTAAGTAGCTGTCCCGACTTTTCCCGGCGCAAAGCTTTTGTGCCGTTTCGACATACGATGCAGCGAGGCGTGTAGACCTTACAAGAAGAGCCATAAGAGATGTGCCGAGAAGGTTTCCGAGCCATATGACAACGAGAGTTCCGAGGTAGGACGGCTTGTTGTCCAGTATGTAGCATGCCTTGCCAGTAAAGAGGTTGAAGCCGTGTGTACATATGGTGAAAAGACCGACCGTAAAGAGGATGGCTCCCACTATTTTGTTTGTTGTAAAGAGGGCCAGGTATACATTGCCGCCAAGGCCGATGGAAATGCCGGCAAGCACCGCAAGGATGAATGTGCTGAGAGTTTTTTTCATTTCAGATCTCCCTTTTTATAAGATTTTTTATGTCATTGCAAATCACGGAGATGTCAGGGTCGTGATTTGATGAAACGGAATCAAGAGCTTCGGAAATGCCCTCATAGGTGTATTTTGTGTTTTTCAAACCGGCTTCAAAAGCAGTTATGAAATCCGGCTTCAGAGAGTCCGAAAAAACCTTTGCCTCCCGGATAGTGTCGCCTCTGACAACGGTACATATCTCGATTTCCCCCCATGGGAAGCGGTCGGAAATGATGTTTGAAAAATCATATTTTTTTCCGAAAAGCCAGTCGTCAGCGGAGAAGAATTTCTGGTTTTCGGAGATACTTTTAAGCATGTTGAGCATCGAGCCCGAGGAAGTCCAGCCTCCCTTTCCGGTGTCGCGGAGAACGGATTGTCCGCCGAGAGAAAGCGTTTCCGAAAAGATTTTGAAGCCGTATTCCTCCTTAAAGGCTGTACGCAGGGCCTCTTTCATTTTATCCGGTGTGATTGAGGAGTTGAATTCGGACAGATTCGCCGTCCTTGAAGCTACGGAATCAACGCCCTTTGAAACAAGCTTTTCCCTGTTTACGTTCAGCACGTTTCCGAGAATCAACGAGTCAACGTCTATCATTATGGTTCCGTGATGAAGCTTGCGTCCGTGAGCCTCGTAAAATGCATTGCCGGAAAACTTTCTGTCGTTTATGGTGATATCGTTTCTTCCGGACACGGTTGCTTTTAGCCCGAAGCTGTCGCAGGCTCTTGCTATGACGCTACGCTGCTTTTCAAGGTCATAAAGGTTATCCTTTGCGACAAAGGTGAAGTTCAGGTTGCCGAGGTCGTGAAAAACACAACCGCCGCCGGAGAGCCTTCTTGCAGCGTGTCCTCCTAGGGCTTTCAGATTTGTGAGATTGCACTCCTTATATATGTTTTGATTGCGCCCCGCCACCACTGTTTTTTCGTTTTGCCAAAGATAAAAGATGACTTCGTCATCATGGACATTGTCAAACAGAAATTTTTCAAGGGCAAGATTGAAATACGGGTCAAAGGAATTGCTTTGTGCATAGATATACCTTGTGGAATCTGATGATTTCATCTTTTACCTCCGTTCATAATATGTTTTGCACTGTGGGCAGGAAGGTATCCTGCCCACAGTTTAAAAACTTATTCGCAAAGTGAGTCGTACTCTGAGCTGTCAAGAAGATCGGATGTGTCGTCGTCCGAGAGCTTTACCTCAACTATCCATGCCGAAAGAGCATCTTCGTTTATGGATTCAGGGTCGTCGTCAAGTGATTCGTTTACTGAAATGATTTCTCCGGAAACGGGAGAGGAAACCTCGGAAGCGGTTTTTGATGACTCGATCTCGGTGAACGTTTCACCCTTTACAACCTCGTCACCCTCCTCCGGAAGGTCAACGAAAACGATGTCGCCGAGCTGCTCTGCCGCATACGGAGTGATACCTATTTTTGCTGTGTCTCCGTCGATTTTTACCCAAGCATGATCCTTGGTATATTTGATATCTGCCATGTTAAAACCTCCTGAATGGAATATTAAACTTTATTTACACTCATGCCGTGAAGGTCATGAAGAGCTTCGCCGATAGCCTCACACATGGTGGGGTGAGGGAAAATTGAGGATGAAACCTGTTCTGCGGTAAGTCTCAGCTCTATGGCTGTTGTGAGCACCTGCAGCATATCTGATGCACGTGCGCCGACTACCTCGGCACCGATCAGAACGTCGTTCATGTCCGTTATTACCTTTACAAAGCCGGTTATATGACCGGAGGCTTGTGCCTTTCCGAGCGACTTGAAGTCAAAGGTTCCTATTTTGTAATCCTTGTCGACCTCCTTGCCGCTTGCGATAAGGTCTTTTTCGAGTGTTCCGCAGGAAGCAAGCTCCGGATTCGTGAATACGCAGCCCGGTACGGCATGATAACTCATGACCTTGTTTTCGCCGAAGATATTTTCAACAGCCACAAAGCCCTCTTTGCTTGCAACGTGAGCAAGCTGTGCGCTCGGGACGATATCTCCGATAGCGTAGATGTTCGGAACGCTCGTTCTCATGTGGTTGTCAACCTCTACAAAGCCCTTGTCCGTAAGCTTAACGCCTGTCTCCTCCAGTCCTGCACCTTTCGTAAACGGAGCGCGGCCTACCGCAATCAGGAGATACTCGGCTGTAAGCTCTTTTCCGCTTGACAATTTAACCGAAACCGAAGCCTCGGAGGGATTCACCTCGGCTATTCCGTCACCGGCGATTACCTTGAGCTTTTCTTTTTTGAACTGCCTCGTTATCTGTTTGCTTACGTCTTCATCCATGGTTGCCATGATTCTCGGAAGCGCCTCGACTATGGTTACCTCGGTACCCATTGCGTGAAGGAACTGGCCTATCTCACATCCGATAACACCGCCTCCTACGATTATGAGACTCTGCGGTGCATGATCAAAGTCGAGAATTTCATCAGATGTTATGACACGCTTTCTGTCGACCTTGAAGAAGGCCGGTGCAACCGGCACGGAGCCGGTGGCGAGTATGATGAAGTCGGTTGCAATATCTTCGGCTGTACCGTCTTCCTTAGTAACGGTTACGGTGTGTGCATCCTTCATGCAGCCGACGCCCTTGATTAGTTTTACGCCTGCCTTGTCGCAAAGGAATTCGATTCCTTTGACAAGGGAGCCCATGACCTTATTCTTGCGTGCAAGAATAAACGGGTAATCAACGGACGCCTCACCACCGGCATTTATGCCGAAGTCCTGTGAAGCTTCAACCGCTTTAAGGGTGTCATATGAAGCAAGAAAAGCCTTTGTCGGGATACAGCCGCGGTTGAGACAGGTGCCTCCTACGGCATCCTTCTCAACAAGAACGACTTCGGCACCTTTTTTGGCTGCGTAGATGGCTGCCTCGTATCCGCCGGGACCGGCGCCGATAATGGTTATCTTCATATGCTGACACCTGCCATTTCGAGAATTGTCGGAACATTCTTCTCGGCGCCTATTGCCATAACGTGTACACCATCGCAGATGCCCTCTTCCTTAATCCGGCGGATCATATCTGCAGCCATCTCCATGCCGGCCTTGGCAGGAAGGCCCTTGACGCCCTTTTCTTTGCCTTCGGCAGCGGCGTCGGCGAGACGCTCTATCATATAATCCGGAACATCTATACCCGGAACGTTTGCGTTCATGTACTTTGCCATGCCGGCAGCCTTGAGAGGAATTATTCCTGCCATGATGTGTACGTTTATGTTGGCTTTTTCGACAGCATCCATAAATCTCTTCAGGGAGTCGATGTCAAATATGCCCTGTGTCTGTATATACTGCGCGCCGCAGTCAACCTTCTTTTTAAGCTTTGCAATCTGCATGATTTGCGGCTCATAAACAGGAGTAACGCAAGCCCCTTTGTAGAAAACCGGAGCTTCTCCCTCAAGGTCGTTTCCGCCACAGTCCTTGTTTGTGGACTCCATCTCGGAAAGCATCTTAAGTATGCCGCAGGAATCAAGATCAAAAACGGGCTTTGAATCCTTACAGTCTCCCACAACCGTGTGGTCACCTGTGAGAGCAAGCATTGTGTCTATACCGAGTGCCGCTGCGGAGAGAAAATCTCCCATTATAGCCATGCGGCTGCGGTCGCGGCCGGTCATCTGTATGATGGGATTTAAGCCTTCGGCCTTAAGTGCGGCACAGAGACCTATAGAGGAAGCCTTGAGACATGCCGATTGCATATCCGTTACATTGATTCCGTGAACCTTTCCCTTTAGAAGCTGTGCGTCCTCAAGCTGGTGTGAAAAATCACAGCCCTTGGGAGGAGCCATCTCTGCGGTTACCGCAAACTTGCCCGCATCAAATGCATCTTTTAAAACACTCATTCTGCTGCCTCCTCCTTTTTATCTCTTTCCTTAAGGTTTGCGGAACGCGGATAAGCGACCTTTGCGTATCCCTTGTCGTTCAGAAGCTGATTGACAAATTCGTCCTCGCGGCCCTGTTCCTTCATCTTGTTGTAAATAAGAATCCATGCACAGTCATTCTCCGGATTGACCTCGCACTTGCCGTTTTTCTGACCGCCGCAGGGTCCGTTTACGAGTGACTTTGCGCATTTCGTTATGGGACAGATACCTGCTGTGTGGCCTATCTCACAGCTTCCGCACATACGGCACATCTCATTGAAGATGCCTATGCGCTCAACCTGTGCCAAAAACATGGTGTTATTTGAAGGATAAACCGGAAGGTCGGTGTTTTGAGCAACGGTCTGCGCGCCGTTGCCGCACGCCATGGAGATGACGCACTCCGCACCGCTGTCCCTGAAGGCCTTCATCTCTTTTTTTACGAGAAGCTTCTGACAGCTTTCGTCCGGCAGACAAGTGCCCACAACCTCTATTCCGTGACCCTTTAAGGCCTCGGTAAGCTCTTCAATCTCGCCTTCTCCGCCTGTTTTACAGGATGTGGCACAGCTGCCGCAGCCGACGAGAGCAACCTTCTTTTTGTCGCCGATCATTGAAATCAGTTCGGCAAAAGGCTTCTTTTCAGTATAAATCATAGGAAATGCACCTCTTTTTTATTTCATTCCGTTTTGAACCTTACATGCTTTTATAAGATTCTTTGCAAGGAGAGCGGAGGTTATGCCGCCGATTCCCGGTACGGGAGTTTTGTACGCGGCCTTTTCCTCAACGTCCGCAGCGCAGCAGCCGAAGGTGTTTATCTTCTGACGACCGGTCTTTTCGTTCATGATAGGGTTGCCGTTTTTGTCAAATGCCTTTTCACGTACAACTGCAGCGTCTATAACGACTGCACCCTCCGGTATCATATCAGCCGTAACGGAATCCTTGAACGGAGTTGCACATACGATTACGTCGGCACGCTTTATATAGTCATTTTTAACCTCTTCATGCGTTAAGTGATGAACTATGGAAACTGTTGCAAAACGGTTTGTAAGCATCATTGAGAGGGGCTTGCCTATGACGTTTGAGTTGTTGATTATACACACGTCAAGTCCGCAGCAAACGTCATCTTCCTGACCCGGCTTTGCGAGCGGAAGGGGTTTGTACTTCTTTCTGACGTGAGCTTTTATCTCGTCTGCATAGAAGTCTATGACCTCCATTATTGCGGCTGCGGTGCAGGGGTACAGTCCGGTCGGGTCGTTTATAACAACCTTTCCCATATTCTCCGTTGTTGACGAGTCGCAGTCCTTTACCGCACTTAAGTTTTCAGAGATGGCAACCGTTTCGTCGATGTTGTCGAGCGGACGGAAAGCAAGTATTCCGTGAATCTGTGGGTCTGCGTTTATCTTACGAAACTCAGCGATGTAATCATCCTGAGAAATATCTGCCGGAAAAGCAAATACTTCTACTTCGATTCCTGCCTCTGCCATAGTTTTTGTTGCGCCCTTTTCATAAGAAAGGTCAGGGCCTTTTTCGCCTACTCTGACAATTCCGAGTTTCGGAACAATGCCCTTTGCTCTGAGCGCATCAGCCTCTTTTTTACAATTGTCTTTTATAGCCTGTGATACGGCCTTACAATCGAGTGTCTGAGCCATTCTTAAAACCTCTTTTTATCTATTTCTTGTCTTTATAATAATCATTTATATGCCAGTTGATTTTTAACGTCATTATATATGCTGTCTGCAAGCCTTCCTCCTTCGTCAATCAGGGGGAGAAGCTCCTGCTCTACGGAACTTACGTATGCTTCATCATGAATGGACTTTAAGTTTATCATAACGTTGAGCCATCCGCTTTCCATGGCAGCCTTCAGACAAAGGACGCCGCATCCGACATCCGAAACGGCGAGCTTTGAGCCCTTTACGGCGAGCTCTTCATGGAGCTTTATTGCCTTGTATGAGAGCCTGACTGTCTCTATGGGTGCGGTTATCGCAACCTTAAGTGCTGCCTGCATCTTTTCTTCTTTTACGGCCTTTTCTTCTTCGGTGTTTGCCGGAAGTCCGTAGCACTGAGAGAGCGGGTAAAAGTTTTCGGCATCCTTGTCGATAAGAGACATAAGCTCTGTCTTAAGCTTTTCCGAGTCCTTTATGATTCTCTGTATGTCGTCCTCGTACATGGCGTATTTTTTCTTTCCGGCTGTGAGGTTGCACACCATACCGGAAAGGGCAACGCCAATACTGCCGACTAATGCGGCAACTCCGCCGCCCCCGGGAACGGGGGCTTTGGAGAAGGTTTCATCTATAAATTTTTCACAGGACCAGCTTGGTATGTTACTCATATCTGTCCTCCGTGTGAACGTTGTTTATCAGAACAATCCGGTGATCTTTCCGTCGTTGTCAACATCGATTCTCTCTGCTGCCGGAACCTTCGGAAGACCCGGCATCTTCATGATCTCACCCGTAAGTGCAACTATAAAGCCGGCACCGGCGGACACAGTTGCCTGTCTTATTGTGATACGGAAACCGGTCGGACGTCCGAGCTTTGTCTGGTCGTCGGTGAGTGAATACTGTGTCTTGGCCATGCAGACAGGAAGCTTTCCGAATCCGAATTTTTCGAGCTCTTCGATTTCTTTTTCTGCCTTTGGCTGGAAGTCCACGCCGTCTGCACCGTAAACCTTTGTTGCGATTGCTTCAATCTTTTCCTTGATGGAAAGGTTGTCATCATACGCAAATCTGAAGTTGTTCGGCTGCTCGCAAAGGCGTACAACCTCTTCTGCAAGCTCGATTCCGCCTTTTCCGCCTTTCTCCCATACCTCGGAGAGCTTTACGTTTACGCCGAGCTCATTGCACTTGCGTGTTACAAGCTCAATTTCCGCATCGGTATCATTTATGAAGCGGTTGATGGCAACAACTGCGGGAAGACCGTATACCTTTGTGATATTTTCAACGTGCTTGAGAAGGTTCGGAAGACCTTTTTCAAGAGCCTCAAGATTTTCTTTTCCGACTTCTGCCTTCGGTACGCCGCCGTTGTACTTAAGAGCCTTTATGGTGGCAACGATTATTACGGCGTCGGGACGAAGATTTGCAAGACGGCACTTTATGTCGAGGAATTTTTCCGCACCGAGGTCTGCGCCGAAGCCTGCCTCGGTTACTACGTAGTCGCCGAAGTACATGGCCATGCGTGTAGCCATAACGGAGTTACAGCCGTGTGCGATATTTGCAAAAGGTCCGCCGTGAACAAATGCAGGTGTTCCCTCGAGAGTCTGAACAAGGTTCGGCTTTAATGCGTCCTTGAGAAGGGCGGTCATAGCACCCTGAGCATTGAGCTGTCCTGCCGTTACCGGCTCACCTTTTCTGTTATATGCGACAACAATTCTTGCAAGACGCGTCTTCAGGTCATCTATGCTTGTTGCAAGACAGAAGGTTGCCATGATTTCGGAGGCAACGGTTATGTCAAATCCGTCCTCACGCGGTGTGCCGTGTGCTTTTCCGCCGAGACCGTCAACAACGTTTCTAAGCTGCCTGTCATTCATGTCAACACAGCGTCTCCATACAACGCGGCGTGTGTCGATATCAAGTTCGTTGCCCTGAAAGATATGGTTGTCCACCATTGCCGCAAGAAGGTTGTTTGCTGCTCCTATTGCATGAAAGTCTCCTGTAAAGTGAAGATTGATATCTTCCATCGGTATAACCTGTGCGTATCCGCCGCCGGCAGCTCCGCCCTTTACACCGAAAACAGGTCCGAGAGATGGCTCGCGAAGTGCAATAACACATTTTTTACCGAGAATAGAGAGCGCGTCTCCGACACCAACCGTAGTAGTTGTTTTTCCCTCTCCGGCAGGAGTGGGGTTGATAGCGGTGCAGAGAATGAGCTTTGCCTTATGACCCGGTCTTTCTTTTTTCATAAGGTTGTAATCAACTTTTGCCTTGTACTTTCCGTAGTACTCAAGCTCGTCCTCCGTGAGGCCTATTTTTGCAGCAACGTCACGTATGTGCAAGGGCTTTGCCTCCTGTGCAATTTCAATGTCGCTTTTAAATGCCATTATCTTTTCCACCTTTCAATTTGTTATAAGGAGTGATAAACGCCTACGATTAGAGTTTATCACATTATCCCTGTCATAAAAAGATTATTTTGCTTTTTTAAAAGTAAAATATCTATTACCGAAAAATGTTTTATTTTTCCGTATGTTTTTTCGTGCGGGAGCATTTTGTACAGCCGTCGAGCGTATACGGTATACATTGATGATAAAGGAAATACCGTGAAAAATGAATCCGCTTTTATTGAGTTTTTTTATTCCCTCACACATCATTTTGTAGCGTGCCGAAAAAACGTCATTTCAATTTATTGAATACTTACGTGGGAATTGCTAAAATAAAGGAGGTATGTTTTTAAAATCGGATTTTTCGGAGGTGTGATTCATGGATGAGTTTGACAAGCGGGAGATAAGAAGATATGTCAAGGAGAAGAAAAAGCTTCTCACAAGCGAGTATATAACGGAATACTCAAAAAAAATGACTGAACTTTTCTGTGATACGGAGGCGTACAAAAATGCGGAGATCATCCTCTCTTATCTTGCTTACAATACAGAAATAAATACGGACGAAATAATTAAAAACGCATGGAAAGACGGAAAAACGGTAGCGGTACCGAGAGTTACCGGCGAGGGGCTTATGGAATTTTTTGAAATAACCTCGTTTGATCAAACGGAGACCGGCTTTTGCGGAATTCCGGAGCCTAAAGAGGAAGCTCGTGCGGTTACGGGGCTTAAAGAGGCTCTCATGCTTATGCCCGGTCTTGCTTTCGGCAGAGATCACAGCCGCATAGGATACGGCGGGGGTTATTATGACAGATACATCGAAAAGGCGGAGGAAAAGGGAGTGCATATAACAAAGATTTCTCTTGCATACGATTTCCAGATTTTTGACACGCTGAAGGTAGAGAAGTACGACAAAAAAGTGGATCTTGTCATTTCGGAAAAAGAAATTTTCTAAAGTTCTTGACGAAGAAAAACAAAAGTGATATATTAACGACATCAATTGAACATTGGTTTAAAGACTGTGACCGGAAACCAGTAGCGATGACAGAGGTCTTAAGAGAAGTGCCGGACGGTGCAAGGCATCAGATCTCCTTATTGTGAATTCCTTCCGAGAGTTGTGCGCTGAAAATTACAGTAGGACGCAACGGGTGTGCCCGTAACAGCACTAGGGTATGAAGTACCCGATAAGGCCGGCGCTGTGAGGTGACGGCGAACCAGAGGTGGTACCACGGTTTATAATCGTCCTCTGCAGGAAACTGCAGGGGACTTTTTGTTTTCTGCATATATCTCACAAGAATAACGACGAGGTGAAAGTAAAATGACAGAAAAAATGATGCATCCCGACATTGAAACCATGCCGAGAGAGGATCTTAAAAAGCTTCAGAGCGAACGACTTGTTTCAGTCGTAAAGCGCTCATATGAGAATGTTGAATGCTTTAGGAAACGTATGGATGAGGCAGGTCTTAAGCCGGAGGATATCCGCGGAACAGAAGACCTTTCGAAAATTCCGTTTTCATACAAAAAGGATCTTCGCGACTATTATCCGTACGGCCTGTTCGCCGTACCCATGTCAAAGGTAAAAAGGGTTCACGCTTCCTCAGGAACTACCGGAAAGCGCATCGTTGTAGGTTATACGGAAAACGATCTTGAGATGTGGGCGGATTGCTTTGCGCGTATGCTTACCGCTATCGGAGTTGATGAAAACGATATCGTCCAGGTGTCGTTCGGATACGGACTTTTCACCGGAGGCTTCGGTGCGCATGCCGGCGCCGAGAAGGTCGGTGCGACGGTTATTCCCATGTCCTCGGGAAACACGCAGCTTCAGATTCAGACAATGATAGATTTCGGCGTAACCGTTCTCTGCTGTACTCCGTCCTATGCGATGTATCTCGGAGAAGAGATAGAGCGCATGGGTGTAAAGGATAAGCTGCACCTTAAGGCGGGCATCTTCGGCGCCGAGCCGTGGACGGAGGAAATGAGGAAAAAAATTGAAGAAAAGCTCGGTATAAAGGCGTATGATATATACGGACTCTCCGAGGTTATGGGCCCCGGCGTATCCTGTGAGTGCGAGTGTCAAAGAGGCATGCACATATGGGAGGACAACTTCATAATAGAGGTTATTGACCCCGATACCGGCGAGGTTTTGCCGGAGGGGGCAACCGGAGAGCTGGTATTTACATCGCTCACCAAAGAGGCTTTCCCCGTAATACGCTACAGAACAAGGGATATCTGCTCGCTGAATTATGAAAAATGCGCATGCGGAAGAACTCATGTACGCATGAACAAGCCTCAGGGCAGGTCGGATGACATGCTAATCATACGCGGTGTCAATGTATTCCCGTCACAGATTGAGGAGGTTCTCCTGAAGGTTGCCGGCGGTGAAATCACTCCGAATTATCAGATTGTTGTCGGAAGGGAAAACAACACGGATACATTTGACGTAAATGTTGAGATGAGCGAGGCTCTTTTTGCCGACGATGTAAAGTCCATTGAAAAAATCGAAAAGACCATTACAGAAAAGCTTCGTTCAACACTCGGTATCGGAGCAAGAGTTCACCTTGTAAACCCGAAATCAATAACCCGCTCCGAGGGCAAGGCGAAACGTGTTATTGATAACAGAAACCTGCATGATGTATAATATAAATGTGGAAACGGAGATGGTATCATGATTATAAAGCAACTTTCGGTTTTTGTAGAAAACAAAAAGGGCAGGCTCCATGCCATAACGCAGGTGCTTGCCGATAACGATATTGATATCAGTGCGCTCTCTCTTGCGGATACCTCCGACTTCGGGGTTTTGAGACTTATTGTAAACAAGCCCGAGGAGGCAAAGGCTGCGCTTAAGGAAAGCGGCGTTGTTGTGAAGATAACGGATGTTGTCGCAGTGGTTATGAACGACGCTCCGGGCGGAGTTGCGGGAGCGCTCAAGGTCTTTGCAGACAATGACGTAAATGTCGAGTATATGTATGCCTGTGTAGGAAAGACAACCGGAAAGGCTCTCATGGTTGTACGCACGGACGACATACCGCGTGCGGAGGAGGTCCTTGACAAGGCGGGATATGCACTTGCAAATCCGGCGGACATATACAGGGTATAAACAAGGCTTATAAGCAAGGGATAATAAAAAGGCTTCGGACGTGTGTCCGGAGCCTTTTTCAGGTATACCTGTCTGCGGCGTATTTGCCGTAATTTTATTTAACAAAAAGAATATTTGTTGTGAGATTGCTTGCCGTGAGATTTTTTGCTGTGAGCTTCTTTGTCTCGAGTTTCTTTGCCGTTAGCTTCTTGAGTTGAAGGCCGTAAAAATCAATCAAAGTACCTGAAGGTAGGAAGAATCTCGAGCTTGAATTTATTCATCTCATGCATGCGGTCAATCTTTTCTTTTATTTCCGGTGACGGCTCAATCCCGCGACGGATATAGTCGTCAAGAGTCTGATAGGTGAAGCCCAGATTGTCCTCGTCGGTTTTTCCGCAAAGACCGTCTATGGGCGGCTTCTTTACAAACTTTTCGGGGAGTCCGAGTGTGCGGCCTATTTCTATGACCTCTTCAACCGTAAAGTTTGAGAGTGGCCCAAAGTCACCTGCACCGTCGCCGTATCTTGTGGCATATCCGACCCAGTCCTCCGAAAGGTTGCAGGTGTTTGCTACACGTCCGTTGTTTGATGCGCCTACAAAATAAAGAGTTGCCATGCGAATGCGTGCCGGGAGGTTAAACCTCGCCTGCTGTGTCACTTCAAATTTGCCTTCTGTTGCGGCGTATACTCCGTCAACTGCATCCTTTATGTTTACCGTGTAGTTTTTTATGTCAAGAAACTTACATAACTCTATGGAATAATCGATATCAAACTGCTCGCCCTGCGGCATCATAACGCCTATAACACGGTCTTTTCCGAGTGCTCTTACACAGAGTGCGGCGACTACTGAGCTATCCTTACCGCCGGAGATTCCGACAATAGCGTTACAGCCTTTGCCGTTTTTGTCAAACCATTCTCTTATCCATTCCACACATTTTTCTGTGGCGTCCTTTGCGTTAAATGTGTACGTGTTTGCCATTTGTCATTATCTCCTTTTCAAAAATTCGGGTAAAGTATATCATATTTCGGGGCTTTGTGATATACTATTTTATATTTTTTCCATATGAATTACGAAAGGCATTTTCTTTATGACGGATAAGCTTACAAAAGTTGAAGAACGTTTTGAAACGGTAAATGATTTGCTGTCAAAGCCGGAGATAGTCTCCGACCTTGAGCAGTATACATCGCTCCTGAAGGAGCTCAAGCAGATAACTCCCGTTGTTGAAAAATTCCGTGAGTATAAAAAGGCGGATTCCTCTCTTAAGGAAGCAAGGGAGCTTCTTGATGCCGGAGGGCTTGAATCGGATTTCAGGGAGATGGTTCAGGAGGAGCTTGAGAGTGCGAAGGAAGAAGTTGAGCGCATAACCGAGGAACTTAAGGTTCTTCTTCTGCCGAGGGACCCGAATGATGACAAGAACGTCATAGTTGAGATACGTGCCGGCGCCGGTGGCGAAGAAGCGGCGCTTTTCGCAAACTCACTGTACCGTATGTACACCATGTATGCGGAGGCACACGGCTTTAAGACCGAGGTGCTGAACGAAAATCCGACGGAGCTCGGCGGATACAAGGAGATAAGTTTTGAGGTAAAGGGAGACGGCGCGTATTCGCGCTTCAAGTTTGAAAGCGGAGTCCACCGGGTTCAGCGTGTGCCGGAGACAGAGTCGCAGGGACGTATTCAGACATCTACGGTCACGGTTGCGGTTTTACCGGAGGCTGAGGACGTTGATTTCGAGCTTGACCCTGCCGACGTAAAGATTGACGTGTTCCGTTCGAGCGGTGCCGGCGGACAGAAGGTAAACAAGACATCATCGGCTATACGTGTAACGCATATTCCGACCGGCATGGTTGTTGAGTGTCAGGATGAGCGAAGTCAGTATAAAAACAAGGATAAGGCTCTTAAGATTTTACGCTCGCGCCTGTTTGATATCGAGCAGGCAAAGCATGACGCCGAAATTGCGGACGCGAGAAAGTCCATGGTCGGAACGGGTGACCGAAGCGAACGCATAAGAACATACAATTTTCCGCAGGGACGTGTTTCGGACCACCGTATAAACCTTACTCTTTACAAGATTGAAGCGATAATGAACGGTGATCTTGACGAGCTTATCGATGCGCTTATAACCGCGGATACAGCCGAAAAGTTAAAAGCAGAAGTGTGATTTTTTAAATGGAAACTAAGTTACTTACAGCAAAAGAAGTGAATGAGGCGGGAAAAATCCTGAAAAACGGCGGACTTGTGGGTATACCCACGGAGACCGTATACGGTCTTGCCGCAAATGCGCTCGACGGCACCGCCGTCGCGAAGATTTTTGCGGCAAAGGGACGACCGCAGGACAATCCTCTCATTGTACATATCTCGAGGCTTTCGCAGCTTGATGACCTTGTGGCATTCGTTCCTCCGGTCGTCTATGACCTGGCTGACGTGTTTTGGCCGGGTCCGCTCACCATTATTATGGAAAAGTCCGGAATCATTCCGGATGAGGTGAGCGCCGGGCTGCCGACGGTCGCTATACGTATGCCGTCACATCCGCTCGCGAGAAAGATAATTGACGCTGCAGGCGTGCCTCTTGCGGCACCGTCGGCAAATACGTCAGGCAAGCCGAGTCCGACTACCGCAGACCATGTCATGCATGACATGAGCGGCAAAATAGATGCAGTTCTCGACGGAGGGCCGTGCGGTGTCGGCGTTGAGTCTACAGTAATAACGCTGTGTACGAGAAAGCCGAGGATTCTCAGACCGGGGAGAGTGACTCCAGAGGAACTGGAGGAAGTTCTCGGTGAGGTTGAAATAGATGACGCCGTTCTCGGAAAACTCAAGGACGGAGAGACTGCCGCAAGCCCGGGGATGAAGTATAAGCATTATTCTCCGAACGCAGAGGTTTTCGTTATTGACGCTGATACGGAGTCCTTCAGGAGATATGTAAATGACGCCGCAGCGAAAAGCGGAGCGTCAAAAACGGCTGCACTCGTCTTTGACGGAGAAGATGGAGGTTTTGTCTGTAAAACCCTTTCCTTCGGTGAAAAGGATGATGATTGTGCCCACGCACATAAATTGTTTGCGGCACTCAGGGAATGTGACGATTTGGGCTTTTCTTCGGTGTACGTACATTGTCCGTCATATGACGGCGTAGGTCTTGCGGTTATGAACAGACTTCTTCGTGCCGCAGATTTCAAAGTAATAAAGCTTTAAGGAGTAGATTATGCGACGAGCCGTTATAGTAGGGATTACCGGTCAGACCGGTGCCGGAAAAAGTACAGTTTGTGAAATGCTGAAAAAATACGGATATGCTGTTATAGATGCCGATGAAATAGCGGCTCTCATAACCGAAAAGGGTTCACCCGTCTTAACGCAGCTCTCTATGGCCTTCGGACCGGGAACGCTTAATGAGGACGGAACTCTCAACAGAAAAGTGCTTGCACAGAGAGCCTTTTCAGACCCGTCTCAAACAGCTCTTTTAAACTCCATTACTCACCCGGAGATAGTAAGACTTATAATGAAAAAGGTAAACGGGGAGTTTTGGAACGGTTACGAGGCTGTTTTGATAGACGCACCGCAGCTCTTTGAGAGCGGGCTTTCGGATAAATGCGGATTTATCGTTTCCGTAACCGCACCGGAGGAAGTAAGGCTTTCACGTATCATAAAAAGGGACGGTATTGATGAGGAAAGTGCGAGACTTCGTATGTCGGCACAGTATGACGAGAGTTTTTTTATAGAGAACTCGGACGTTGTTATTCAAAATGACGGTAACGATGAACGTCTAAAGGAACAGATTCTTTATACGGCAAGACTTATTGAGACTAAAATAAGCGGAGAAGCAGAATAATAAAAAATAATCGATACAAAATCAGTAAAAAGGTAACGGAGGTTTTAAAATGGCTAAAGAAAAATCAGCGGCAGAAAAGCTTGCGGAAAAGCTTTGCTATGAGCCTGAGCATATCTCAAAGGCTTCAGACGAGAGTGAGATTGAAAAAGCGGATAAGTTCTGTGAGGGATATATCGACTTTCTGAACACCGCAAAGACAGAGCGCGAGGTGTCGGCGCTTATAAAGAAAGAGGCCGTAAAAAGAGGCTATACCGAGTTTGATAAGACAAAGACATATAAGCCGGGCGACCGTGTTTACAGGGTAAACCGTGAAAAGGCAATCATTCTCTGTGTGTTCGGTAAAAAGGACATAAGAGAGGGTATAAAGCTTGCTATTGCGCATATCGACTCTCCGCGCCTTGATCTCAAACCGAATCCTCTCTATGAGTCGGACGACATGGCCCTTTTTAAGACTCACTACTACGGCGGAATAAAGAAATATCAGTGGACGGCGATTCCTCTTTCGCTTCACGGCGTTATCGTAAAGGCAAACGGCGAAAAGGTTACCGTCAATATCGGTGAGGACGAGGGCGACCCGAAATTTGTTATAACCGACCTTCTTCCGCATCTCGGTGCGGAACAGGGTAAACGCCCCTTAAGCAACGGAATAAAGGGCGAGGAGCTCAACATAGTTGTCGGCAGCAGACCGTTTAAGGATGATAAGGCTTCAAACCTTGTAAAGCTCAATATCCTTAAGCTTCTCAACGAGAAATACGGAATTATTGAAAAGGATTTCCTTTCGGCAGAGCTTGAGATTGTACCGGCATTCAAGGCGTGTGACATAGGACTTGACCGAAGCATGATAGGAGCTTACGGCCATGATGACCGCGTTTGCGCATATCCTGCGGCACAGGCAAATTTCAGCCTTGAAAAGCCTGAATTCACATCGGTTTCAGTTCTCACGGACAAAGAGGAAATCGGCAGTGTGGGTAATACCGGCCTTGATTCCGCATACGTTCCGAATTTTATTCACGACATATCCGAGGTGTTCGGCGCAAACGGCAGGGATGTCATGTCAAAGTCCGAGTGTCTTTCGGCCGACGTCAACGCCGCCTTCGACCCGACCTTCCCGGAGGTTATGGAAAAGCGCAATGCGTCATACCTTAACAAGGGTGTGGTAATAACAAAATACACCGGTGCACGCGGCAAGTCGGGCTCCTCCGACGCCTCTGCCGAGTTTATGGGAAAGGTTCGCGGCTTCCTTGAGAAGAACAAGGTTATATGGCAAATCGGCGAGCTCGGCGCCGTAGACGCAGGCGGCGGCGGAACAGTTGCTCTTTACGTTGCAGGTCTTGACATCGACGTTGTTGACGTCGGCGTCCCCGTGCTCTCCATGCATTCACCGTTTGAGGTTGTTGCAAAATCAGACGTATACATGGCATACAGAGCATTCTATGAATTTTTCAGTCTGAAATAATATAAAATAGCGTATATTAAGAAAAAAGCCTCGCTCATCTAAAAGGATGAGCAGAGGCTTTTATTGTTTTTGAAGGTGTAATAAAAATATCCCCGCTTGTTTGAAAAAACAAACGGGGGATAAGTTTTATTCTTTAAAGATACAGTAATTCTCAGGTATAGGTTCCCATCAGCCAAAAACGCAATTCCTTGGGAAGCTCCCATTCCTCATCAGCGAGCAGTTCGTCTACGATTTCCTGTAGGTATTCCTGTTTTGTTTGCTCTTTTTTCATTTCGCTCATGATGAACCTCCTTTACCTCTTTGTATTGCTCAGCGTCCCTCCATCATGATCCAAACCTTGGATCCAGCTGCGGCTGCCCGCTCAATCCAGTACTTTTCATACGGCCAGTAGATTTCCTTAAATTGATTTGGGCTCAGATACGATGCAATATGTGTCATGTGGCGGCAGATTCTTACTGACCCGGGAATCGGACGATTTTTGGATGATATCATTCCGGTTTCGCAGGTGGATGAGTTTACGATGGCGTCGGTGCACGGTTACCTCGGGGCTCTCTGTCAGATGGTGAAGGAGGATCCCGAACGCTTTCCTCTGGATATTCTGTTTCCGAAGGTTTTACAATGCTGTTTTCGTATTCTGTGTATTCCCGTGGAAAAGACGGAGGATATGACAAGGGATTTAGAGCGATGTATTCATCTTTTTTCAGAGCAGAACCTATAAAACAAAACCCGCAAAGGCTTATACACCTTTGCGGGTAACTTTTTTGTAAAGCGTTTACGGATTATTTGTTTTTGAACTGCTGCTTCATGCGGGCTTCCTTTGAAAGGATTGTCTTGCGAAGTCTGAGTGAAACAGGAGTTACCTCGAGAAGCTCGTCATCTGAAATGAATTCCATACATTGCTCAAGGCTTAAGATGGTAGGGGGTACAAGACGAAGCGCGTCATCGGAGCCGGATGCTCGTGTGTTGGTGAGGTGCTTGGTCTTACATACATTGCAGACGATATCCTCGTTTCTTGCGGACTCGCCGACTATCATTCCCTCATATACTTCAACGCCGGGACCTACAAAGAGGCGGCCGCGCTCCTGTGTGTTGAAAAGTCCGTATGCGTTTGTTTCGCCGGTCTCGTGAACAACTATCGAGCCACGCTCACGGGTCTGGATATCTCCCTTGTACGGCTGATATCCGTCGAAGAGCTGATTCATGATGCCGTTTCCGTTGGTGTCGGTGAGGAATTCGCTTCTGTAGCCTATAAGACCGCGTGACGGGACAGAAAATTCGAGATGTGTCGCGCCGCCCTCGTGAACGACCATGTTTGTAAGTTCTGCTTTTCTTGAGCCGAGCTTTTCGATGACGTTTCCGACGTACTCCTCCGGAACTTCAACAGAAAGAATCTCCATAGGCTCGAGAAGCTCTCCGTTGTCATCCCTTTTGTAGATAACCTTCGGACGTGATACCTGGAACTCGTAGCCCTCACGGCGCATGGTCTCAATGAGTATTGAAAGGTGAAGCTCTCCGCGTCCGGAAACCTTGAACGTATCCGTCGAATCTGTTTCTTCAACGCGCATAGATACGTTTGTCTCAACCTCTTTAAAGAGTCTGTCGCGGATGTTTCTCGAGGTTACGAACTTTCCCTCTCTGCCTGCAAACGGGCTGTTGTTTACTATGAAATTCATGGAGATGGTAGGCTCGTCTATCTTTATGAAGTCAAGAGGCTCAACGCACTCCGGATCACAGGCGGTTTCACCTATGTTGATGTCTGAAATACCCGAAACGCAGATGATTTCACCTGCTGCCGCCTCGTCAACCTCAACTCTCTTGAGTCCTTCGTATACATAAAGCTTTGAAACTCTTACGTTTTCTTTGCTTCCGTCGGCCTTGCAGAGAACAACCTGCATATTTTTATGAATGGTTCCTCTCTCTATGCGTCCTATACCTATACGGCCTACGTAATCGTCATAATCAAGGCTTGAGAAAAGAACCTGAAGCGGAGCGTCCTTGTCGCCCTTGGGAGCCGGAACCTCTTTGATTATTCCCTCAAAGATAGGGCGCATATCTCCCTCGCGGTCACGCGAGTCATACGAAGCATATCCGTCCCTTGCGGAAGCGAAAACCACGGGGAATTCAATTTGCTCCTCATCTGCTCCGAGCTCGATAAAGAGGTCTATTACCTCATCAACAACCTCTGCGGGACGGGCACCGGGTCTGTCTATTTTGTTTATTACAACAACGACCTTTTTCTTGAGTGAGAGGGCTTTTTTAAGAACAAAACGGGTCTGCGGCATACAGCCCTCAAACGCATCGACCAAAAGAAGCACGCCGTCAACCATGAGGAGAATACGCTCAACCTCGCCTCCGAAGTCGGCATGACCCGGGGTGTCGATGATATTTATCTTTGTACTGCCATAGTGTACCGATGTATTCTTTGAGAGGATCGTGATTCCTCTTTCGCGTTCAAGGTCGTTTGAGTCCATGACTCTGTCCTCAACCTGCTCATTTGTACGGAAAATACCGCTCTGCTTCAAAAGCTCATCTACCAGGGTTGTCTTGCCGTGGTCAACGTGCGCAATGATAGCGACGTTCCTTATGTCTTCTCTGAGTTCCAAAATAAACACCCTCGCCTTATTTCTCTTTACAATAATACCTATAATTCTTAAACTAACACAGAATTTTAACACCGGATAAACGCTTTTTCAAGAGAAAGATGAATTTTTGGATAAATTGCCGAGGCGGGACGATGTATCGCTCTTGACTTTGACAACTTTGATAAGTAAAATTATCTGTAGCCGCAAAATAAAATTCAAACAGCGGCAAAAAGGCAGACAATTAAATTAACGGGGGCGCTGAATATTCTTCGGCTGAGATGAGACCGTAAAGTCGATGTCCCTGAGACTCCGCTTCTTTGCGTCAGAGGCTCGGAGTCCGTACCTGATCAGGATAATGCCTGCGTAGGAAAGGAAGATTTTCAATGAAAAACAACAAAAACACGACGTATAAGCTGGTTGTGGCTGCTCTTATGATAGCAATCGCAACTGTTCTCAACGAGTTTGTAAAGTTCGACTCGCCGTTCTTACACGGTGGAAGCGTAACTGTATTCAGCCAGGTTCCCATAATTGCAATGGGCTACATCTTCGGGCCTGCCTGGGGACTTGCAACAGGCTTCACATTCTCTGTTCTTCAGATTATTTTCGGCTTGTCAAACTTCGGATATGTAAAAGGAATCGGCGCATATATCATTCTTGCTCTCTTTGACTACCTTATTCCGTATACGCTTCTCGGACTTGGCGGAATCTTTAAAGGTAAGTTTAAGAACAGCGGTATAGACTTGACCGTAGGTACTCTTATGGTATGCGTTATTCGTTATCTCTGCCACTTTATCTCGGGCGTTACTGTTTGGGGCGGATGGACTGAAGGAAAGGCAGCAAAAGAAGTATTCGTATATTCTCTTACATACAATGCAGGCTATATGATACCGGAAACTATCATCACGCTCATAGGTATTCTTGCTCTCTGCAAGTTCCTGTTCCCGAGGCTCGATGATAACGGTATGCTTAAGCAAAAATCATAAATATTCTCGAAGGGGTGATCCCGGTTGGCAAAGAAAAATGAGGAACAAAAAGAAAAACTGAATCCCGGAACCACAGAGGAAAAGCAGACGGAAAAAGAACCCGTCAGCGACACGAACGCTAAAAAAGAACCCGTCAGCGACACGAACGTTGAAAAAGAACCCGCGGCAGTTACCGAGGGCGAAGAGCTTCTTGAGCTTGTGGAGGCTATGCCGGGTGAGGTTATTTTAGATGTTAATCCTCCTGAGGATGACAAAATTCCGCTTGATCCTGAGAGCGGAATAGATCCGGAAAAGCTTGAGTCCGAACTCTCAGACCTTAAAGACCTTGTTCAAAATGAAATTGACAAGATGATGGAGGAGAGTCCGGACAAGGATTGGAAGGATATTGTCAAAGAGGCAAGGGACGCAAAGCTTGCCCGCAAAACGTCAACCGGAAAACTCTGTGAGTGCTGCGGTGAGAACGAAGTAGATGAGGACGAAACCTATTGTGAGTCCTGTCTTGAGACAATGAAGCACTATCCCTTTGACTGGTGGAAGTTCATATCTCCCGTTATCACCGTGATTCTTTTGGTGCTTTGCTTTAGCTTCTTTGCTATTTCTTTGCCTGTATACAAGGAAACAGCGGAGGCTCAGAAACTCGTAAAGAGCGGAAAACTGCAGTCCGCGCTCTCCGCGTACGACAAGATAAATGCGGAGATAAAGGTAACGGACGAAAACTTCGGCTCAAGGTACCTTTTGTATCAGCTTCGTCTTTATGACAAGATAGGTATAGACGAGTATGAGGCCTTGAGCAAGTTTATTGAAAAATACTATGTCGGTACATCCATAGACAAATGGTATAACAAAGAGGCAAAAGGAATAAGTGACAAGGTCACCTCCTATAAAAACCTCTATAAGTGTGTAAATAAGGCCATGCAGGTCGCAACTGATTATGACTCTTTCGTAGATGCGTACGAAAAAGAAATAAAGGGCGAAAACTTCAACGAGGCCCAGGTTCTTTACTATAAGTACTATGCAGCCGTAACTTACGGGGAAAGCTCCGAAAAGAAGATGGAGATTCTCAACAAGATAAAGGAAGTTGATCCGAATTTCAAATCACTTTATCTTCCCCTTATGGGAGAGGTTGCGCTCGCCGACAGAGACTATGATGCAATGATAAAGTACTCTGCAGAGATTCGTGATTTTAACTGTGAAACACCGTACGCTTATTGGTACAAAATAGTTGCATACAGACTTCAGGGTAACATACCGAAGGCTGCGGCAGCCTGCAACGAGGCTCTTGAGGTTTTACCGCAGGATGGACTTATAAACTACCAGATGGCGGTTATTTGTCTATTGCAGGGACAGAACAAGACGGCAAAAACATATGCGGAAACAGCGTATAACAATGCGTCCACCGCAAGCGGCTTCCTGTCCTCGGCGAGCCTTTATTACCTTTGTTGTGAACTTACCGATGACAGTGAAACATCAAAGGCAATAAGCGAAAATCTTACAAGCTATGGATACGGTCTTGCTCAGGAGGTAGAGAAGATACTTGACGGAAGCATGACAGTGGAAGATGTGTTTGTAAACGGGGAAGGAGATTTTACATGGGGCTGATATACTTCATTATTAAGATATTGACTTTACCCGGAACCATGTTTAAGGCGTTCATGGAGCATTTGAGCTGCCGTATGTTCGGAGTACCCGTTGAATTTTCAAGGTATATTCAGAAAAATGAGCTCTGTGGACATGTTGAGCATATGCTGAGTCCCGCAAGGGGCAGCTTTGGTATCTGCTTTATGCCGCATATCGTAACTCTTTTTTGCGGACTTTGCTTTATTCTTCCGTCGTCAATGAACCTTTTCTATCTCGGAAAAGTAAATATCTTTTCGTGCATATTTATTTATTTCGGTCTTTCATTTCTGATGAACTGCTTTCCTTTGATTGAGGATGCGGTAAATATGTGGGAGAACCTCTACGGAAAAGATTCACACGCAAAGCTCGTTTCAAAGATTTTTATGGCTGTTCCGGCTGCGGTTATGTTTGCCGGAGCCTATCTTGAAAGATATTGTGTAACCTTTATAACAAGCATCGCATTTGCTTACGGTCTGCCGTATCTTATCGCGTGGTTTATACAACTGTAGATTTATTTGACGAACTTTATTTTATAAAAGCCTGATTTATAAAAAAATCAGATGACATAAAAAGGTCACCATCGTAGAAGATGGTGACCTTTTTAATTTGTGCTTTAAAGTAAGTCTATGTTTATGTCCTTCGGTGAATCAACATAAAAATCCGCAAGAGCTTTTATCTGATCCCTGTGTTTTTCCGACCACTTATCCCTTACCGCAACGAGCGGGAAGCCGGCATCCTTTACAGTTTTAACGGAGGTCAATGTATCCTCAAAAACATAGGTTTCCGATTTCGGAGTTCCGAGAGACTCAAGTGCGATTTCAAAAATATCCGGAGTTTTTTTGTCGACATTGTATTCCCCGCAGGTGAATACGCGGTCAAAGAAGTTCAGTATACCGGTTCTCTTTAGCGCGGACTCTACAAGATAACGATCCGATGCCGTTGCAACACACATCTTAACGCCTCGTTCGCGAAGTTCTTGCAAAAGTTCGGGAATCCCGGGCTTTACTTCAACGTCATAGAAATAAGAATCCTCTACCATTGAATCTATTTCGGCTACTATTTCATCTACGGTCATTGTAAAGCCGAAATGGTCTATAAAATAATTCGACATATCATGAAGAAGCATGGTGCCGAGAAGCTTCCTCTGCTCTTCACTTACTGTTATTCCCTTTGTTTTAAGGTAACGCGGAGCGATATCTATCCACACATGCATGGAGTCGAGCAGCGTTCCGTCCATATCAAAAATTGCGCCTTTTATTGCCAATGTATCAGTCCTCCATTTCCACAAATCCGAAGCCTGTCATCTGGTCTCCGAAGTCATCATATCTCTCATCATCGGGAACCTCCACGTACGGTATTTCTTCGACAACCTCCATTTTTCTTGCGTGTGTCCAAAGGGACGGAGTTATCCTTACGGTGTATCCGCAGCCGTTCGGCGAAAGCCATTCGGGCATCGGAAGCTCCGGCAGGGCAAAATGACTCATAAGCCCCATGATAACACCGCCGTGAGTTACGATTGTAGCTTCCGTTACACCGGTTTTAAACATACCCTCAACAATTTTCTCGAATGCTCCGCTTATACGTGCCCCGAATTCAGCGTTTGATTCGCCGAACGGCGGCGCCGCGTCCGGTCCTCCGGAGAGCCATTCCTTAAACATTTCATCATTCTTGAGCTCGTCCGCTGTCTGACCCTCAAATTCACCGAAATTATACTCGATAAGATCATTTAGTATGATAGGCTCCTTGTCTGGAAACAACTCCTTTGCTGTTTGCCTGCAGCGCAGCAGCGGACTGCAAAAGAGGACCGGCGCGTCAGGGTATGTCATTTCTTCTTTCATTTGGCGAAGACTCAAAATACCCTGCTCGCAGACCGGTATATCCCTGTGTCCTACGTATTGACCGTCCAGGTTTCCCTGTGTAAGGCCATGTCTTATGAGGTGGATTTTATATGTTTTCATAGTTGCCTCCGAGTATAATTTTTAGTATAATTTCAATAAACAGACTGAATTTTATTACAGATTGTATATTTAACGCAAGTAAGGTTGTGATCATGATGACAAAATCGGGTACAAAGGGTGCGGCAAATATCTTTTCAGAAAAAATAACCGAGCTTAGAAAAACCAAGGGGCTCAGTCAGAAAAAGGTGTCACAGGAGCTCGGAATTTCCCAGGCCCTGCTCTCTCACTATGAAAACGGACTGCGTGAATGCGGTCTTGATTTCGTTGTGAAAATTGCAAATTACTACGGTGTAAGCTGTGACTTCCTACTCGGAAATTCCAACAGCACGATATCTCTTGACGAGGATCCGAAGATTTCGGATATCCCCGAGGACCTTGAAATGGGTACGGATACCGTTGTGCGTGCCGCGATAGCCGCCGCCACGAGAATGAGCAAGGATGATGAGCTTCTTAAGTACATAATAGACGTATACGGAATCGCCACTTACTTTGTAGTGTATGCCGGGGTAAAGCACGGCGCACTGCCTGTATCATGGATGTGTGACAATCCCCTGAACATGAACTCCGCCGCATATCTCGGGTCCACGATAAGCAATATGCTGCACGATGTAAAATCCGGTGCAAAAAAGCACACAAAAGAAAAAGTCCCGGACTGTATACGCACGGTGTCAACATGGGTCAACGATTATTTAAATGTCAGTATAGCAAGTCTTTTGTAGACTGTCAAAGAACGGAGCGTGATTTTGTCACGCTCCTTTTATTTTTTCTTTTTTGTTTTTAGGAATATCGGCTTATGTATGTCATGGCTTTTTTTATGTCATGGCTTCTTTTCATGACATGGCTTTTTTTATGACATGGCTTTTTTTATGACATGGCTTCCTTGTACATCTGTATATACAAGTCGGCAGACCTTGCCCAGCTGAAGTCACATTTCATTGCGCGTGAAACAAGCTTTTTCCATGCTTCCTTGTCGTTGTAATAAAGGTCGATACACCTGTTTATCGCCCAATGCATATCCTGTGCATTGTATGTCTTGAAGGTAAATCCGTTTCCTTTTCCGTCACCGCAATCGGATACGGAGTCCCTGAGACCTCCTGTTTCACGGACGATGGGAATTGTTCCGTAACGGAGAGCAATCATCTGTGAAAGACCGCACGGCTCGCTCTTGGAGGGCATGAGGAACATATCGGAGCCTGCATAAATCTGCCTCGAAAGCGTGGTATCAAACGCAAGCTCAAGTCTGAACTTGTCCGGATGACGTGACGCAAGTCCTCTGAAAAAGTCCTCGTAAACGGAGTCTCCCGTTCCGAGCACGATAAACCTCACCTCCGTGTTATAGAGAAGCTCGTCTATCATGTTTGTTATCAGGTCGAGACCCTTGTGCGAAACAAGTCGGGAAATAAGAGACATGATGGGCACGTCCGGCTTATGCTCAAAGCCGAAGCGTTCCTCAAGAGCCTCCTTGCACTTTGCTTTGCCGGTCTTTCTCGCGGCAGAATATTTGTAAGGAAGAGCCTTGTCGGTCTGCGGATTATAACTGTCAACGTCTATTCCGTTGAGAATACCGGTAAGCTTCCACGAGTTTTTGAGAAGTATCCCGTCAAGACCGTGGCTGTACCACGGATCGAGAATTTCATTTGCATAAGACGGTGAAACTGTTGTCACCTTGTTGCAGCATTCGATGGCGCTCTTTGAAAAGTTTACAAGCCCGTCATAGTCAAGAAGAGAATAATCGGACGGGGAAACGCCTATAACCTCATTCAAAAGCTCGGTTCCGTAGACACCCTGATACTGTATGTTGTGAATTGTATATACGGTGCGGATGCCCTCGTATCCGGGCCTGTTTGCATAAAATGAGTTATAGTAGAGCGGGACAAGAGCCGTCTGCCAGTCGTTACAATGTATGATATCCGGCTTAAAATCATCTATGTGTGAGATGATTTCCAGCACCGCCCTTGAAAAAAATGTAAACCTTTCGGCATCATCATAGTAACCGTAAAGTCCTGAACGTTTAAAATAATATTCGTTATCTATCAGATAATAGATAACGTTTCCGATTTTGCTCTCAAAAACTCCGCAATACTGCCTGCGCCATGCCACGGGCACGTCAAAATAGCAGAGAAAATTCATGGATTCACGGAGCTCGGGCTTTACGCACTCATAAAGAGGAAGAACTACGCGTACATCCTCTCCTTTTTCGGCAAGTGCTTTCGGAAGTGCGCCCGCAACCTCTCCGAGACCGCCGCTGTGCGCAAAAGGTGTGGCTTCACTTGCGGCAAATAAAATTTTCATAAGACCCTCCAAAAAAGTAGTTAAACGGTGATGTTTTTGCTGATGTAAACCGGATAAGTCGGATCTCCGGAGAGCTGCTTATTCGGAGTGATGATGGCGTTCTTATCCGTGATTACACAGTTGAGAGATGAATTTTTCTGAATTCTCGAACCCTGCATGATGATTGAATTCTTTATAACGGCGCCTTCTTCAACGTATACGTCTCTGAAAAGAATTGAATTCTCTATGGTTCCGTTTATCGTACAACCGTCGGCAATGAGCGAGTTTGATACGTTAGAATGAAGTCCGTATGTAGCGGGTATATTGTCACATATCTTCGTCATTATCTGATTGTTCTTGTCAAAGAGCATTTTTCTGTTTTCGGGGAGAAGCAGCTCCATATTTACTTTGTAGTATGTTTTAAGGTTGTCGATTATTTCCGCAAAGCCGCGAGCTTCATACCCGTATACCTTAAGGCTCTGAAGGTTCGCCTGAACGACCTCTCTCTCGAAGGAGGTTGCGTTATGGGCTATAGCTGTGCGTACTAAGTATTCGAGAAGTGATTTCCTCATAATCAGGATATTAAAGGAATAATTTGCCTCTGCGCCGAAGTCCTGATTCTGTGCCGTTGAAATCTCGGTTATTCTTGAGTTTTCATCTATCTCGAATGTCATAAGGTCGGGACACTTCGGAACCTTGCCTTTTTTATAAACTACGGTTACATCCGCTTCTTTTTCCGTATGGAATTTGAAAAGCTCGGTAAAGTCAAAGTTGTATATGGCGTTGGCGTCAGTCATTACAACGTATTCCTGCCTTGCCTTGCGTAAAAAGTCGGCGATACTGTAGAGGGATGAAAGTCGTGATTCGTGCCCTATGATTGCGTTTGAGGTGTTGTACGGCGGGAGAATAAACATACCCTCGCGTTTTCTTGCAAGATCCCACGGCTTTCCGGAGCCCACATGGTCCGAAAGAGACTGGAAGTTGTTTTTCGTTATGATTCCCACCTGTGTTATTCCCGCATTTACCATGTTTGAAAGAGGGAAGTCTATCATTCTGTATCTGCATCCGAAAGGAACGGATGCCATTGTTCGTACAGCTGTAAGTTCACGAAGCGTATAGTCGTAAGCCTGAGCGTGTATGATTCCGAGTACATTGTTTGCTCTCATTATGCTTCCTCCTTTACGTCTTCAGATATCATTGATTTCGGGAGAACCCTTGCACGATTGCCTATCTTAACGCCCTCGCCTATGACGGCGATTCCCCATTTTTCGGTTTCGTAGTCCTCGGGACGTGCTCCGACAACCGCGTCTTCTCCTATCACGGCGTCCTCGGCAACTATGGCATACTCGACGCGTGCGCCTTTCTTGATGACCGAGCCCGGCATGATGATGGAGTCGTGTACTACGGCGCCTTCTTCAACCGTAACATTTGAGAACAGTACGGAGAAGTCAACGTCACCGTTTATTTCACAACCCTCGGAAATCATGGCGTTCTCCACCTTTGCATCCTTAGAGATATACTGCGGCGCGGCACTGGGGCTTCTTGCGTATATCTTCCAGGTCGGGTCGTTGAGTTCTATTCCCGAGGAGGGAGAGAGAAGATCCATGTTTGCCATCCAAAGACTGTCTATTGTGCCTACATCACGCCAGTATCCCTTGAACGGATAAGCGACCAGCTTTTCTCCCGCTTTGTGCATAGCGGGGATGACATCTTTTCCGAAGTCGTTGCTTGACTCTTTGTTTGCCTCATCCTCGATGAGGTATTTGCGCAGCTTTTCCCATGTAAATATGTAAACTCCCATGGAGGCCTTGTTGCTGTGCGGAACCTCTGGCTTTTCCTCAAACTCCTTTATGGTTCCGTCCTCGTTTACAATCATGAGACCGAAGCGTGATGCCTCCTCCCATTCAACCTCGAGCATGGCGATGGTGCATGCCGCATTTTTTTCTTTGTGGTAGCTGAGCATCTCGGAGTAATCCATTTTATAGATGTGGTCTCCGGAAAGTATAGCTACGTATTCGGGATTGTATTTGTCTATGAAGTTTATGTTTTGATAAATGGCGTTGGCGGTACCCTTGTACCACTCTGTTCCCTCGATTTTCTGATAGGGAGACAGTATATGTACGCCACCGTTACTTCTGTCAAGATCCCACGGCTCTCCGTTTCCGATATAATCATTGAGCTCAAGGGGTTGATACTGAGTAAGAACACCAACCGTGTAAATGCCGGAGTTTACGCAGTTTGAAAGAGGGAAGTCAATTATTCTGTACTTTCCGCCGAAAGGAACCGCCGGCTTTGCGATTCTCTTTGTAAGAATTCCCAGACGGCTTCCCTGTCCGCCCGCAAGTAACATGGAAATGCAATCATTTTTTTGGGGCATATTTATTCTCCTTTACCTGTTTTTTCTGTATCCTCTTAAGGAAAAGTGCCGAATTTCCGGCAAGCTTCAGTTTAAGACTCGCGCTGTGGTTGTGCATGGGCTGTTTTACGGTACGAATTTTCCCGCTTGTACTGAAATCCGTACCGCCGAATTCTTTTATGTCGGTATTGAACACGACCTCGTAGGTACCGGGGTCTGCTCCGAGGAGATAATTTTCGCGATTAACCTCTGTGAAGTTAAGAATGACATAAAGCTCATCCTTATCACTTTTTCTTTTGTAGGCGAGAACTGAGTTGCAGTTATCATCCGGGATTATCCATTCAAAGCCCTCCCAACTGTAGTCAATCTGCCAAAGCTCGGGGGTTTCCTTGTAAAACCGATTGAGGGCTTTTGTAAATTCCTGCGTTTTTTTGTGCATGTCAAACTTAAGGAGCGCCCAGTCAAGCTCATCTTCGTAGTCCCATTCTTTAAACTGTCCGAACTCCGAGCCCATAAAGAGTAGCTTCTTTCCCGGATGGGTGTACATATACGCAAGCATGGAGCGAAGACCCGCAAACTTTCTGTTGTATTCCTCCGGTATATCCGGATTTCCGGGGTTTTTGTTTATGAGTGAGCCCTTTCCGTGAACGACCTCATCATGTGAAATCGGAAGAATGAAGTTTTCCGAAAAAGCATAGAAGAACGAAAATGTTAAGCAGTCGTGATTGTATTTTCTGCTCAGTCCGTCAAGGTTAAAGTAACGGATAACGTCGTTCATCCAACCCATGTTCCATTTGAAATTGAAGCCGAGACCGCCCATGTCCGTCGGCTTTGAAACCATGGGCCAAGCGGTGCTTTCTTCAGCTATCATCATTATGTCGTCATGGTCGCGGAAAACGGATTCATTCAGTTTCTGAAGAAATGCAACCGCCTCAAGGTTTTCCACTCCTCCGTTAACGTTCGGAATCCATTCACCGTCTTTTCGGTCGTAATTGAGGTAGAGCATGGAGGCAACCGCATCTACGCGGATACCGTCTACATGGTACTGCTCAATCCAGAACATGGCGTTTGAAATCAGGAAGCTTTGAACCTCACAGCGCCCGAAGTCAAAAACTCTGGTTCCCCATGCTTTGTGCTCTCCCTTTCTGGGGTCGGCGTATTCGTAGCAGGGCTCTCCGTCAAATTCATAAAGACCGCATTCATCTTTCGGGAAGTGAGCGGGAACCCAATCGAGAATAACACCTATTCCGTTTTGATGACACTTGTCTATAAGATAACGCAGGTCGTCGGGAGTTCCGTAGCGTGAGGTTGCGGCATAGTAACCGCAGACCTGATACCCCCACGATCCGTCAAAGGGGTATTCCGACAGCGGCATGAATTCGATATGAGTGTAGCCCATGTCGAGAACATACGGAATAAGCTCATCCGCAAGCTTTCTGTAAGAAAGGGTATTGCCATCCGGAAAGTGCTTCCATGATCCGGCATGAACCTCGTATATGTTTATGGGCATGTCATAGATACGGTTTTCCGCACGGTTTTCCAGCCATTTGCCGTCGTTCCATTCGTAGCTGTTCATCTCGTAGAACTTCGTTGCGGTGCCCGGACGGGTTTCCATATGGTAGCCGTACGGATCGCTTTTCATGATTGTGCTTCCGTTTTGACCCGTTATGGCATATTTGTAGTTTGTATACGGTTCAATCTTATCAGTTATTTCGGTTTCCCACAGACTGTCACTTATCTTGTACATGGGGTTTTTGTCTTTGTTCCAATCGTTAAAATCACCGACCACGCTGACAGATACGGCGTGCGGTGCCCATACTCTGAAGACAACGGTGTCCTCATCTATTCTATGTGAACCCATAAACTCATATGACTTCGCATTGTTTCCCTGATGAAAAAGATAAACCGGAACGGATAAGTCTTCCCTTTTTACTGACATGAATAAACCTCACTGATAAAAATTTCTGATTTTATTTGCCTGATTGTTTGACTGAAATGCTCAACCTGCCGAACTCGACCTGCTGAATTCAGTCTGTCCGATTCAATCTGCTATTTTCAGCCTGCCAATCCGACTTGCTGAACTCGACCTGCTATGCTCAGCTCGTCAATCCGACCTGATGAATTCAGTTTGCTGTGTTCAACTTGCCAAACTCAACCCGATACGTTCAATTTGATATACCTGATTTGTGATATATCACGGTAATTATAATACCTATATTTATTCCCTTTATAATAACAGAAAAAACATATTCGTTCAAGCAATTTGAACAAATAAAACCATAAAAAATGCACTTGTTTATAATTTTTGTACAAATTATTTGACCTTTTATTTGTACTTTGCATGGGAATACTAGCGGCAAGGGTGATTTTTATGAAAAAAAGAACAAAGCTTTCGTCGTATAAGATACTTGCAAAGACGATTATCAATGAAAATCCCGGCAGGTGCGCGGGCAGTTTTTTCTTCATATACGGGCCGCGGCTTTTCCTTTTGACGGGACTTGCCTTGACGGCCTTTATGTTTTCCGAAAAGCTGCTGCCCGTATATGCCGCCGCAATTACCGTTGTTCTGTCGTCACTTATTACTTTTTTTATCGACTCGTACACGGTAGCGCTGGGAGAGCTTTTTCTCTCGGCTCTCTCAGCGTCTTATTGCGGCGACATCTTTTCCGAGGAAAAAACCTTCAAAAATCTTTCCGCACACCTGCGTGAGTACGGAATGGCAAAGCTTATTGTGCTCAGGGTAAAATTTATATGCGAAATGATAAAGGATACGGTTTTTTCTCTTTTACCGATCGGGATAGTCATTACGTCTGTGTACGTGTTTGCAGGAGCATCTGCGATCCCGACCGAGGCTTTTTTTGTTGCGACTTCAGGCGTGCTGCTCGCCTTTAAGACCGTAAAAAGTCAACTTATAATGGAATATGATAAGTATAGATTCGTTTATTCGGAAAAAGCACTTTTTTCCGAAAATACATCCGACCGCAACAGCGTTGAGGTAGTGGGAGCAAGCCGTCATATGTGTGAAGAGGCTTCCGAAACAATAAAAAGATGTGAGCGTAGTTTCTTGTTTTGGAAATTTTTTGTGACGGTTACATTGCCGTTTATCTTGCCGGCGTTTTATTTTTCCGTATACAAAAAGGTGACGATGTACACAATCATATACAAAAATCACAAGACGGAGGCCGAGGATGAGAATGTACTTTCCGGGGCGCAGACGATTGTGTTTAATCTTGCAAATGAAATTGCATTCGGACGAAATGCATATTAATTGTTGTCAAGTGCATAAAATATATTTTGTAAATGCTTTTTGAACTTTTTTGCCAGACAATATATGGTGGTTTCAAAAAAATAAACATAAAAAAACACACAAATTATGCAAAATAGGCGAAAATCAGTGAAAAATATGGTTTTTTTCAAAAAACAAGACAAAAAAATGAATAAATAATGTTGATTTATTTCAAGGTTTAAGATATAATCTCTTGTATAGTGGATGGAATTCTGCTCGGAAATTTGTAATTTTTTAGAAAGTGAGGGACAGATATGGACGATAGGAGACGCACCATATCTTCCGAGGAACAGATGATCGGCGAGGCTCTCATGCGTGTTTCGAACACACTTGAGGCTCAGAGATTGACTAAGTCCTTGGATTATCAGGAAAAATTAAGATCCCGCTCCAACATCAGACTTATCATTGCAATTATCTGCTTATTTGTTGCAATGACAACAATGATCATCAGTGGAGCACTTCTCGTAGTACTTTGGAGATACGCAGATCCGGTACTCGACACTGTAGTTCCGTTCCTTAAGAGGGTATTTGGGGACTTCGGAACAATCTGGTCCGGACTTGTAGAATCACTTACATACGTACCGGTAATGGTTGAACAGCTCACAAGACTTCTTGAGCAGGTTATCGTAATGCTTGAAGGTATCAACCAGATTGACCTTGCAGGTATGATGAGATACCTCACAAGTATGCTTGGAACTATGTCAGGTATGCTTGCTGACCTTCGTGGTGTTATGAGTGCAATGACTCCGATGCTTATAAACATGGGCAAGTCACTCTCAAGCATGATGAACGGCGGACTCGGCGAATTCATCAACAGCATCTTCGGCGATGGCTTCGTAGAGAACATGGGCCTTATCATGAGCGGTATGGTTCAGCAGCTCGCAAACGTTGTTCAGACAATTACTCCTTTGACAGACGCTATGCTTGAAGGTGTAAAGAAGGCTGACATGGGCAAGGTTGCTGACAGCACGGCTAACATGATTAATCAGATCCCCGGTGTTATGAACAGTGCAGCAGGCGCTATGCAGGCTATCGGTAAGGGTCTTGAGAAGATAGATCCTGAGCAGGCTGAAAGAATCATTGCAGGTCTCGGAGATTCCATGGAGGGCATGGTTAACGGCCTCAAGGGAATTGCAGGTCTTCTTGAAAAGTTAGGAAAGCTTCTTCCGTAATTGTTGACTACAATTACATATCTTTAGAGCAGATAATAATAAAGGCTCTCACCTTTGGGTGAGGGCCTTTTTGTTATCTCTTTGGTACGTCTAATGGTGTATCGTTTATCTTTTTTGTGTATCGCTTATCTTTCTAAGGAACTGAAAAAGGTATCACTTTTGAATGAAGTGATACCTTTTTAACTTCTGTAAATGCTTTTACATATTGTCTTCTATTTCATCAACGGCTTTTGAGGCTTCTTCTTTTTTTGCGTCGAGCTCAGCCTCAAGTCGGTTTACCGTATCGTCTGCCGTGCTGATTTCGTCATACTCGGTTTCAATTTCTTCAAAGCCGCCGTCATCATCGAGACATATCTCTTCTCCGTTTATGCTTGTAAGAGTATTGTTCTCTTTCGGTGCGCGATTTTTGAATTGGTCCTTGAACTTATCCATGCGCTTTTTTTTGTTTTTTGCTTTGTTATAAACTCGGAGACCGAAAATTACAAGCACGAACAGTAATACAATAGAGAGAATGACTATCAGGATAATTGCCCATACCGGAAGAGTGGTTTTTTCGTTTCCGGTTTTAACAACAAGGTTATCGAGACTTTCCTGTATGTTATAGCGGGCCTCGTCGATATCACTTAGAGAAACACAACCTATCGCAGCAACCTTCTCAGCTGTCTTCAGTGAGCTTGTAAGGGCGTTTACACTTTCCTTTGTGTACTTTGAGGTGCTCAGCGCCTGAGCCTCTGAAATGAGAGCGGAGAGCTCTGAACGGTACCCCTCAATCTCTGTTACATAGTTTGCCAATTCTTTGGCGTAATCGGTTTCAATTATGCTGTAGCCACATGCAGTGAGGTCTGTCCATCCGTCAAGTAAGTCCAGCCTGCCTCCGCAGAGCTCCGGCTTGGTTGTACTGATAAATGCCCGTCCTTTTCCGTCGAATCTGCTTAAAACCGAATTGTTGAATATGCTTGAATAAGATTTTTCTGCTGACAGCTCAACGGCCTGTGCGCCAGCGGAAAGAGCTTCCGTTGCATATTTTTTCGCGGAGCCGCTCGAATTGCCCGTATAAAGGGCGGATATGTGGCATATGGGAGTTCCGGTGTTATTTACAAAAGAAGATATGCTGTCCGGAGATTCTGCTCCTCTGAGAATAACAATGTCACATGCGTCAAGAGAGCGTGCAACCGTATTTATCTCATCGCCGTACTTAAAGCCGTTATTTATCATAAGCATGATATTTGATTTACAGGCGTTTAGTGCGTCTTCAAGGGAAGCGACCTTATACTTTGTGGGCTTTGCGTAGTTGCCGCCGCTCTTTTCCTTGAGAAGAAACTTTGACTGAATATCCTCAAGGGTGAAATCCGAAACCTTTCCTTCGGCGTCTGTGCTGTCTTCGGCTTTTACGCACGATTTTGAGAGGTTGTCACTTTCGAGAAGAACGAATTTTCCGTCCTTTGTTTTCTGTACGGAAACGGAAACGATATCCACCTTCATGTCGATACAGGCTTTTATTCCCTCCAGCGAATCGGCCGGAAAAAGTCTGGGAACGCCGCTTTTTGCGACACTTAATATTCTTCCGTTTGGGTTGAGAAATGCAGTTACTATTTCATCTGCTCTGGTTGACGGTTCCTCTGACTTTGTGTCTGTTACCGTACCGGTCGCAAAAGCACCGACGGCGGTGACAGAGAAAAGCATGACCAAACACAAGGCCAGAGAAAAGAACCTGTAAAGTTTTTTCATCTAAAACATAGCTCCTTCTACTCTGCGGTTCTGTTGTAATTTGCTCCGACGATTTTATTTCTGCCTGTTTCCTTTGCAATGTAAAGATTGTCATCCGCAATTGCTATCAGGTCTTCAGGCCTTCTGACAGCTTGCCTGATTGCGGCAACGCCTCCGCTTATCGTGACCGGTCTGTCTATTTCCTCGGCTATTTTAAGCCTGGAGAAATTTTCTCTTATCTGTTCGGCACGTACCAGCGCTGTTTCCTCGGTGGCACCCGGCATAACAAGCACGAATTCTTCTCCACCGTATCTTGAAACAATATCATAGTCGCGACAGCTTGTTATAAGAGCTGTTGCGAGAGCTCTTATAACCTCGTCTCCGATAAGATGACCGTAATCGTCGTTGATTCGCTTGAACTTGTCGATGTCAAACATGACAACCGCCATGTCTCTTTCTTGTTCTTTTGCACTTTCAATTCCGGATTCGAGATACTTTATGAGGAATCTTCTGTTATAAGCACCGGTGAGAGGGTCCTTTACGGCAAGCTCCTCCATCTGTGCAAGAAGTCTGTCTGTTTTCTCTTGTTGCTTACTTAAGTTTATAAGTAAAAGCTTTACTATAACTGAAATACAGAGAGAAACAACTACGAAGTCAAGAAAAGTGTCAAGGTATATATTGTCTGTTATGACGCAGAACTTTGCTGAAAATTCGGGGTGTCTTTTGTCATACATTATTATGAGAAAGTCCCAAATGAATGCGGCAACGACGAAAATGCTTGAAACAAGAGTCTTGTCTATAAGAAGTATGGTGAAAACAATTGCTATAACAAAGTAAATGGGTATACCGCTGTATATACCGCCTACCGTAAAGTAAAGCATGGGCATAATGATGAAGTTCATTCCGAAAGCATAGGCGTATATGGGTATGTCAAGGTTCTTTGTTTTTGTCGTTATAGGTAAAAGAAGGAGGCAAACCAAGGTACACAGGACACATATGGAAAGGCCGACGGGACCTGTGTTTGTTATAAGGTTTACAATTGTTGCAAGGAGAGAAAACAAGGGAGCGCCGAAGGAAACGTAGTTAAGAAATTTTCTTTTTGCAGGTACCTGATCACCAAAGTAGGTATCATAAAATTCTTTAATATGGTCGTTGATCATCAGAGGGCGGACTCCTTTCGATCCTGAGATCCTTTCCAGACTATTTTATTTCTGCCGGTCTCTTTTGCCGTGTAGAGATATTCATCTGCTACGGAAATGAACTCCTCAACAGTATGATAGCGAATGTCGTATGAAGCAACGCCGCCGCTTACTGTTATAGGTCTGTCTATTTCTTCGGAGAAAGAGGCTTTCTCAACTCGTTTACGTATCTGTTCTGCCCTTGCATACGCAGTTTCCTCGGAAGCTCCGGGCATAACGAGTATGAATTCTTCCCCGCCGTATCTTGCTACGACATCATAATTTCGGCAGCTTTTAAGGAGTACGCCTGAAAAGCCTTTTATCACGTCGTCTCCGACTAAGTGACCATAGTCGTCGTTTACTCGTTTAAACTTGTCAATGTCAAACATGATTATGGAAAGAGGTGCGCGTGTATCCTTGTGCTTTGCGATTCCCGACTCGATATACCTCAGAAGGAATCTTCTGTTATACGCACCTGAAAGAGGATCCTTTACGGATAACTCTTCAAGCTGCTTTAAAAGCTCATTTGTGCGTTTTTGCTGATACTCAAAGCAGAGTGCCAGTACCTTTACCAGAACAGATGTGGAAAGGGCTACCACAAAGAAGTCCATTGCCTGGTCAAGATACATCGCCTCGTCTGACATGACGAAGATTGCGTCGGAAACTTCCGGATGCAGATAAGAGTATCTGAAAACAAGGATATACCAGATAGACTCAACTATGAGCATCACAATCATCGGTTTTATGTCAAGCATGAGAACCGTGAAAACAAGACCCATTACAAAGTAAATGGGCATTCCACTCTTTATTCCGCCTACAGTGAAGTAGAGTGCCGGAAAAATCAGTATGTTGAGACCGAGAAGGCAGCCGACTATACATGCCTGCAATTTTTTCGTTATCCTGTAAGCAAAGAAAGCTACAAGGAAAAACGCAATACATGCAATGCACGTAAGAATGCCGATAGTGCCGACCTTTGAAATGACGCAAGCAAGTGTTGCGAGTACGCTCGCAAAAGCGCCTCCCAGGCTTGCAAAGTTGTAGAACCTCTCCTGAATGGGCAGCTGCTCACCAAACAGGAGAGTTACGTATTTCTTTAACCTTTCCATTAAGAGTCCTCTTTTCGATAGTGTACTTAACAGTGATTATAACATATTTCACGACATACTATCAATCATATTGACTAAAAACTTTATCAAAACATGTCAAATTTTATACGTATACGACACATGAAAAGATCTTGCGGCAAAATGCAGCCTGGTCGGTCGCATCAAAGTATGAGCAACATATAAAGAAAAAGTCCGCATAAGCGGACTTTAAAAAATGGTTCTATAATAAATGCCGGGGTGCAGAAAACTAGAACCTACAAAAAGAAAAAAGTAGGACATATATGACAAAATCCGATAAAGTGTAATCGCTAGAAAACATTTTAGGAATGTCGCATATGTCCTGCTTCATTTTTATCAAAGTTTTTTGCACTCCAACAATTGACAAAGAACATATTTCAGTCTTTTTTGATTATTAAAATAGAAATACAATTCTCTATTCTTCGTAAGTAAATGATACCCGCGAGGCAAAGTCAAATAAATCATCCGTGGACAGTGTATTTAAGTTATCAATAATATTTAAATTGATAATTGAATCTTTGTCCTTACTTATAACGCCAATTCTCGTTACACCTTTCCCTTGTTTAATTATATTCATAGTAACATCCTCAACTTTTACCACGTAGAGTGTAGAGCCGTTAGGATTGACTTCAGACAACTCATTTATCTTGCCGGCAATTGCATAATTCGCAAATAAATCGGATATAGGATCAAACAAGTTCACTTCCAAATCTGATGAATATATAATTTTTTCAATATCAGTTGAATATTCAGTTAATGAACCAGTCTCAACAACATTTGACTGTGAACTGCAAAAGAACACCAGCCCATTGTCATTTGTATACTCTTCAAAAGATGTATCATTTGTCAAATTCTTCTGAAGCCCCCAAATAAGATCGTACTGTACGCCGTCAAAATTTTGTGGATTTTCTGGTTCTTTATATTCAATGATTTTTTCTTCAAAAAGCAGTCTGGATGATTCATTAACTGACGAAATTCTCATCACAATAAAGAGCCTTACAGCAAAAGCAACAAGTAAGCATACCAAAATGATAACGCTAAACAGAATTATTATTTTTCTCTTTTTATTCATATTTCTTACTCCTACCTTAATGTTCCTTTTGCGAATGATGCACATAACTAAATAGTATGTTATATCCAAAAAATAAAGTTATGTAGAGCCATGTCACAATTTCCAAGCCTGTCACAATTCCATTCACGTCTATCGTTATTTCTTCATTTTCATTGAAGATAGAGAAAAAATCTATTATTTCCATAACAAAGCCATATGTAGGTTGTACCCAAGCATGTATTATTACAAGTGTTACAAAAATAATGGAACTCTTATACTTAAAGTTTGCAAACATAAGTATTATGATCAAGACATAAATATTCATTGCAAACAATGATGAAAAACTATCACTATAAATATACCAGCCAGATGTCTTAGTTACCGTATAACATAAAATAAAATACAATACTATTGGTGAAAAAGCTCTAGAGTAAAAATTATCATCCATAATAAAATCAAACATTTTTTCTCCTTTAATGCAATTATTTTCAAGGAATTAAAGAAAATCCGAGACCCTCCAAAGCCGTTCTTCCGTATGGAACAATAGCCGTTCCATATTCTCTAGTAGGGAAAAAAGTTGCAAGGTCGGCATTTATGGACGAGAAATTATTATCCACATAATTTCTCACTTCAAAATCTGCCATAACAATGGAGCCTTCAAGCAAAGTTAAATGGTCATAAAACAGGATACATTCTCCAATATACTCTTCTTTTGATAAATCCTTGTTAATACCTTTTTCAGATAGTTCCTTTAATGGTTTCATCATTGTTTCACTTAAAGACCGTGGTCTAATTTCTCCTTTTATCAAATTCCCTATCAAATCCGTTTTTCCGTAATGGTAATTTCCACAAACAATAGTATTATAAAAATGATTTTTGTAATCTTTCTTTATTTCAAATGGTAATTTAAGAAACTCTACAATAGACTTTACATCCTGTACTGCTTTTGTTACTTTGGCAAGTTCTTTTGTCAGATCGGTAAATGACGATTCCTTTACCGCATCTAAGAACACACCAATAGACCATTCGTTTATTGTTTCTACAGCTTCTTCTTGATGTCTTTTAGCATTTTGTAACTTTTCTTTCTTCGCTTTAGCCTTGTCATTATTCTTCTTAACTTTTTTTTCTTCTTGTTTCGATGTGTTAGACTCTTTTGTTATACCGCTAGAAGCAACGTAACCTGCGTTCATAACTTTTTTTACAGATGATACAACAGCAGATATCGATGTTGGGGAAGAATTATTAACAACCTTTTTGCTATTAAACATCTTATTCCACGTTGTCTTATTTACATTTCCGGTTGCTTTTATTCCATTCCTCTTCTGGAATTTTTTAACCGCATTGTAAGTTGCTTTATTGTATTTTGATGTGACTGTTCCACTTTTTTTCGAAAGATAACCAAGATTTTGTAATCTTTTTTGTATCTTCTTGACGTTTGCATTCTTAAATATACCGTGAGTTACTCTGTTGTATGAACCAATTTTAAGTGGAAAAGCAACATGACCGGTTGGATCATAGTAAACAAGTGGACTGTTTGAGCAATAAGTATATCGGTTTAATGATAATGGATCTTTCGGATTTCCGCCATAAGTGTCCTCCTGCAAAAATCTAGCTATCACCGGGTCATACATACGTGAATTCAGGTAGTAAAGTCCGGTTTCAGTATCATACTGATAGCCTGCATACAATACGCTGTTACTTGTAAGACCGGTTTTACTTAAAATATTTCCAAACGAATCATAATCATATGTAGCTGTTGTTGCTCCATTGCTTGCGTTGATAAGTGCAGTCACATCCGCATGACCATTGTACATATAATAATCACTTGAACCTGCTCCAAAGCGCAAAACGAGGTTTAGACCATATACATTTACAGCTTTAACAGAGTTATCATCAAAGAATTCTGCAATAACCTTATCACCATCGTAAAGATACTTTGTCGTACTTCCGTTAAGAACCTGTTTCTTTACACGGCGTCCTTCTCCGTTGTATGTATTGACAACAGTTTTATTATCACTTGTAACACTTTGTACGAGTTGATTAAATTTATCAAATGTATTTGAAAGAACCACATATGTCGATTTCAAAGAATCATTTTCATAATTCTTTTGTGTTCTTTTAAGATTGTTTCCGTTGTAATCATTTGTATAATCAACAACTTTTACAAGTAATCCATTAACACTTTCAGATACGCTAACTAACTTGTTTGAAGTATCGTACGCATAATTTTCTTGTGTGGTATTGTTGTCAATAACCTTTACTGATGAAATTCTATTTCCCGACGGATCATACGAATAATTAATTGTAGTACCACCAGACAAACTTTCGGTGATTATTCTGCCAAGAGAATCATACGTATAGTTATCCGTACCATTAAGGTCCGTTTTTGAAAGCTGATTGTTAGCTGCGTCATATGTGTAAGAATATGAAGAAATAACAGAGCCATCTGCCGCCTTGTTTACAAGCGAGCTCAATTTATTATCTGCAAAATAAGTGTATTCTTCGCTTACACCGCTATTATAGACAACACTGCTGACATTTCCATTATTGTAGTAATTATACTGTATCTCTTTACCATCTGCAATTAATTTATACAATTTTCCCGTTTTATCATATACTCGTTTAACTACAGAATCGTCAGGATTTGTTACCGTATTCGCAAAATAGCCCAATTGTAAATCAGTTGTATCATCATACGCATATCTAACGGTTCCGATATCAGGTACTGATTTGGTTAAGACACGACCAAAGGCATCGTATGTTTTAGTAGTAGTACCTGTATTATCAGTCATAGAAATCATATTGCCATTATTATCGTATGAATATGAAATTGACGCGCCTCCACAAACGGTAGACAAAAGTCTTCCATGAACATCATAGGTGTATTCTGTTGTGTTACCATTGCGATCCGTCTGACTCAATTTGTTCCCATTTGGAGAATAAGTATAGCTTTCAACCTTTGTGCTATCATACGTATAATTCCCATGTATGCCCGTACGACCACCCGGATATATAGTTTTAACTTTTTGGTTAAAAGCATTGTACTCAAAGAACATCGTATTTCCGCTTGCGTCGGTTTGAGACAAAGTGTTCCCATTACCATCATAGGTATATGAAGTTATTTCATTCAACGGGTTTGTAACACTCAATAAATTTCCATACTCATCATAAGAGTAATATGTCGTGTTTCCGTTTTCATCGACTTTATATGAAAGATTTCCAACCTTATCATATCCGTTCACTACAAAATTATTTTCCGGATCATGTACAGTCTTTAATCTGCCATTTTGATCGTAAGAATACGTTGTTGTATTTCCCAATGCATCTTTTGATGTTATCTGCTGAGAATTATTGTTGTATGTAATTTCCTCAATAATATTTCCCATTGCATCAGTTTTACTAACAAGTCGATTCAGTGGATCATATGTACTTATTGTGCTGTTTCCATGATAATCAGATGCTGAAACTTGATTTCCATTCTTGTCATATGAGAATGTTTTTGTTTTACCCGCTAAAGTCTGAGAGGTTCTGTTTCCATTGGCATCATACGTGTATGTTATAGCATTGTTATTTCCATCAATAAACTTAACAAGATTTCCATTCTTATCATATCGATAGGTTTTAGTTATAGCATTTTGCCCACTTGTATTAGATTCAGACTCTCCAATTTTTCTTCCAAAAGAATCATAAGAATAAACTACCTTTTTGCCAACAGAGTCCCATACAGATGCGACTTCACCATCTGCATTGTATTGAGTCGTTGAAACATAATCACCTACTGTTGAATCTCCCACACGTGTAGTTCTCCTTAGTTTTCCTGCTTCATTATACTGATATGTTGTTACATTACCACATGCATCGATAGCTTTTATCAATCTAGACAGCAAGTCATAGTGGTTAATAACCACATCATTTGTAAAGTTGCTATTAGGAGCTGTTACAGATTCAGACAATATATTTCCTACATTATCATATTTATATTCTGTGATTGTTCCGGCTGCATCTTTTTGAGTCAATTTCCTTCCAAGTGCATCAAATGTGTATTTCATTGAATATTCGAGACCATCATTTTTGGATACCTGGTCAAGTTTAGTCAAAACATTGCCAATATAATCATACGTGTACTCGGTTCCAAAACCACTTGCGTCTGATTCTTTTGTCACATTTCCTATTTCATCGTAGTCAATCGTAGACTCAACAAAATTTTTCATCGAAGACGTTACAGGATCAAGATAGTACTGTATTGTTTTAATCACTTTTCCACGTCTATTATAAAGATATTCCGTATGGGACATTTGTGAAAGAGATTTTGTAGAGTCATAATTTTTTGCAGAAACGATTGCCGTTTCTCTACCTGCATTATCATAATAATAGGCTTCGACTCCACCAGATGCATCAATCGTCCTTATTAGTTGTCCTTTTTTGTCATATTCGTACGATACAGTATTTCCATTATAGTCTTTCTCTGTCAATACATTACCGTTTGCATCATATGTTTTATAACTTGTTACAGTGATATTTTGACCATCGACGCTTAAACAGTTATTGGTTATTGACAATTGGTTGTTAAGTGCATCATACGTATACGATTCGGTAGTACCAAGAGGAGATTTTACTGAAATCAGGTTTTCATTCTTATCATATAAATAAGTAGTAGTCAAAGAAACATCATCTACACTATCAAATGGGTTTCCATAAATATTACCTTTTTCAGTATGGATTATCATTTTCAAAGGTTTTCCGGCATAATCGTATTCATACTCTGTAACATTTTTCTTTGTTTCAGAGTAGAACTCTTCCTTTTTTGTCAGATTTCCATCATTATCATAAGTAAATGCTGTTTTCCCACCAAGTGGATTGACAGACATGCTTACACTTCCATCTCCATTGTATGAATACGTAGTTGAAATTACATTTTCAGGTACTACAAACTTATCAACAAATTCAGCACACTGATTTTCCTTTAAGACACGGCCACCCTTATCATACTCCTTACCTGAATACTGATATTTTTCTCCCGAGACTTGTACCCAAGTTCCTATCAGTCTTCCAAGCTTGTCATAAGAGTAATATTTCTTCGAGCCACGTTCGTCAGTTTCGCATGATACAGTTCCATCCTGATTATACGAAGTATATGAAGATGAGTTATCAGCGTTAATTTTTTGTACTTCCCTATCCAATTTATCATAAATAATTGATTCAGAAATATATGACGAATCAGTTATATATGTATTTGTGGTAGTTTTTGTATAATCATTGCTTTCAATAATGCTATACGTATAAGTCTTAAGTGGTACCGCTTCCGATGAAGATGACTCTTTGAATTTTTCCGAAATAATTCTGTTGAGAGCATCATATTCATAGATATACATAGCTCCGTTTGGTTTTGTTTCTGTAAGGAGATTATTGTACTTATCATATGTATACGATGTAAGATTTCCAAGTGCATCTTTCTTTGTCAACACATTTCCATTTGTGTCATAAGTATATCTCGTTCCAACATCAGGTGCATATGCATAATCTTCGCCTTCCTTTGTAGCATCATAAAGATTCGGCTGTATTTCTTTTACAAGTCTTCTGTTTTCATCAAAAACCCGCCGCGTTACTGAATTATTCTCATTAATTATCTTTACAAGATTTCCTTTATAATCATAATCATATTGTGTAATGTGACCTGCCGGAGAAACCTTCTTTATTGGATAGTTATATTCATCATAGAAATATGTTGTTGTCTTACCGGCAAAAGTTTTTGTCAGCATATTTCCTTGAGAATCATACGTATAAGTAGTAGTCACACCATTCGGATCTGTTTCACTTTTTATCAGTCCTTTAAGATTGGTTCCGTCACTCTCACCAAAATAAGTATATGAATATATTGCAAATTGACTATCGTCATCTGTACCATCATTTTTATATGGTTTTATTCCATCGATTGGGTTTACTTTTTTCAACAATTTATTATTTGAATCGTAAAAGAAATATGTCATATAACCCAGTTCATTCTTTTCAGATGAAAGATTATTATTGGAATCATACGTCATTTCACGTTTACTTCCATCTGGCATGATTATTTTTATAATATTTCCCTTTGAATCTCTGAAGTAAACATTTTTACATCCTGTACGTTCCCTGATGTATATAGGCTCACCCAATATATTGTCTTCAGGATATACCAATTCTGTCACACTATTATCGGCATCTGTTTCCTTGACAATGTACTGTCATATCAACATATTGTTGTGAATAAGCGCCTATTGGTGTATATACCCCATTCTCCCCAAAGTGAAGTTTATAAGTTGGATCCTCGTTCCAGAAAGGACCATATATTATTTTGTTTCCACTATTATCACGTATTTCTCCATCAACAATTGATAGCCCTGCAACTTGATTTGTATTAATTGCAATCAGACATCCGTCCGTATCCTTAAGCACTTGTTCCGACTTTGTTCCATTAGAGTTTGTATATGTATTAACTATTTTGGGACCATCAACAGCTCCCCAATAGTTTTCTGACAAATCAAGTATTCCGGATATTCCGGGGAACCCTATCGTAGAAAAATGAATATCATCAAATGTACACCTTTTTACAGTCGAGCCTGTGCTGGACTCAAAGTATATTCCGTGCCCAGAATTTACGATTGAACAATATTCCATATTCAGCGTTGCATTATTTACTGTCACAAGCGCTACAGCAAAATTTTTCAGGCGAACATGCTTCATTTTGAGCGTTCCGCCGTCAACTGTAATTGCATTGTCGTTTGTAACTTGCTCACCAAGTTCAACATTCCAATTACTATTTATTACAATTTTATCATCAGGTTCGCCATAAGCTTCAAGGGTTGATGTACTAGGAACAACAGCGGATCCAACCAAGTCAATAACTGTGCCTGGTAATAGTTTCAAAGTTGTATTTGCTTTTACTTCAATTACACCGATCACATATTCACCCGAAGGTAAAGTCATATCATGATTGGAGAACAAATGTTGATAAGCAATTTTTTCACTACAACTATTATTTTTTATTTTATCAAAAGAAGCCGGCAAGAATGGATTACCGTAGTAAATTGATGCAACTCCGCTATCTTCAATTATATTACCTGAAAATTCAATATCCCCACCATCGTTAAGAATAGCTGTTTGATTATCATCAGGAAGAACCGTACCATAACCCGCCATAAATAAACGTACGCCAATCTCCTGAGAGCCCTGTATACGGTTATTTTTTATCTCCAAATCGGCATTACCAATTATAGCTGCATATATTCCATTTTTTGTATCACTTATAACATTGTTTGTAATAACAATATTTTTTTCGGTAGTAGTATTATCTTCAATCAACATTACCCCACATCCAAAGGTATGTCTTATAGAGGAATTATTCAATGATAGATATCCTTCACTACGTATAGAAGACTCATCGCTTGTACCACCAGCATAAACTAAACATATAAATGTGATTAATAAATATTTCTTCATTTTATCTCTCCTAAATTTCAGATAATTATTTGCTAAATTTTTTTATTACTACCTCCTTAAATACGTTGTCATTATTAATTTCAATATATGACAAATTATGACATAAATCAATAATATTATTAAAGTTTGTTAATAATAACTGTTTACATGTAGATTTTTTGTAATATTTTACCAACCTTATAAAAAAACAAGACCCTCCGGTTTTCTATGAATCGGAGGGTTATCTATTTACTGTTCAGTTTTAATAAATAAATGCCGGGGTGCAGAAAACTAGAATTTACAAAAAGAAAAAAGTAGGACATATATAACAAAATCCGATAAAATGTAATTGCTAAAAAACATTTTAGGAATGTTACATATGTCTTGCTTTAATTTTTATCAAAGTTTTTTGCACTCCAACAATTGACAAACAGCCTGAAAACTCAGATATCTATGGTGAGCTCAACAGGGCAATGGTCGGAACCGAAAATCTCGGTATGAATCTTTGCATCCTGTATTTTTTCACGTATGTCGTTTGAAACCACAAAGTAGTCAATGCGCCACCCCGCATTGTTGGCTCTTGCGTTGAATCTGTATGACCACCATGAATAGGCTCCGGTAAGGTCGGGATACTTGTACCTGAAGGTGTCGGTAAAGCCGGATCCGAGAAGTTTTGTGAATTTTTCTCTTTCCTCGTTTGAGAAGCCTGCCTTTCCGACATTCGGCTTTGGGTTTTTAAGGTCGATTTCATTGTGTGCAACGTTTAAGTCTCCGCAGAATATGACGGGCTTTTTCTTGTTAAGCGCTACTATATAGGAACGAAATCTGTCTTCCCAGTCCATGCGGAAGGAGAGACGTTTTAGTTCTTCCTGGGAGTTCGGAACATATACGGTTATAAAGTAGTACTTGTCAAACTCGAGGGTTATGGCACGTCCCTCACTGTCGTGCTCGGGTGAACCGAAGCCGTATGAGACAGACAGCGGAAGCTCCTTTGTAAAGACAGCGGTGCCGGAGTACCCTTTCCTTTCCGCATAGTTCCAGTACTGATGGTAGCCCTCAAGGTCGAGGTTTATCTGACCCTCCTGAAGCTTTGTCTCCTGTAAACAGAAGATATCTGCGTCAAGAGCGTCAAAACTTTCCCTGAAGCCTTTCTTTTCGCAGGCACGTATGCCGTTTACGTTCCATGAGATAAATTTTTTCATATGTCAACACTCGTCTCTTATTTACTTATGCTGTTCCAGTCTTTTTTGAATTCGCTGTATGTTTTGTGATAGTGGAAGGCACCCTCGTTGTCGGTAAAGAAATATAAATAATCATCATCGTCCGGCCACAGGGCAGCGTTTATCGCCGAAATACCCGGGTTGCAAATCGGGCCCGTGGGAAGTCCGCCGGTTTTCAAGGGATAGGTGTCGTTTGTACAGTATGCGGCGAACAATGTATCATAATCCAGACCGTTTTCCTCAATATACCCCTTCATTTTTTTCTCGATATAATGGCGGGTTACGTCGCTGCCGAGATACGGAAATCCGTTGCTTTGGTTTTTAAGTCTGTTGTGAAAAACAGATGAAACCTTCGGCATTTCTGCGGGAACACTACACTCACTCTGAATGATTGAGGCGAGTGTGAAAACCTCGCTCATGGACATGCCGAGCTCCTTCGCTCTGTCAAAATAACTAACCGTAATTTTGCTTCGCGTGTTAGAGAGAAATCTTGCAAGAGCATTTTCGGCGCCCTCGTTTACGTAGAACTCATATGTGTCCGGAAAGATGTACCCCTCAAGGGCAAATATCCTGTTTGCTGCGTCAACATCCCCGAGCAATGCGTTGTAGCCGTCCGGGACGGTTTTACACAACTCGGTGAAATCCGCTGCGGAGCACACTCCGTTTTTCTCAAGCTTTTCGGAAATCTGAAGAATTGTGTATCCTTCGGGGAAGGTTATGGTTACGGTTGGTATGGATGTAGTCTTTGAGCCTCTGTCATCATCTCTTCCGCAGGCAAATAAAAGGGTGCAGAGAATGAGCGAAAGACAAAGGCAAAGAACCTTTTTTATATGTGTATTAATTTTAATCACTCCGTATTTTTCTGATTTTTTTCGTAAGATTATTTTACACAATACGACGTGATAAAACAAGACAAAACAGGGTTTGCAAAAGTTAAAAATTGATAAAGGAAAAACAAAACAAAAGAGAGCAATCATCCGTATTTGCGGAAAAGATTGCTCCCATAAGCTGTAGCCGTGACAGGTTAATTATTTTTTGTAGTATTTGATAGCGCCGGGCATACCCGTGAGTGAGCCTGCAAAGTTGAGCATATCAGCTATGCCGCTGAGCTTCTGGCTGAAAGAAAGCGGGGGAATAGGCCATGAGATGTAATCCTTTTGAGAGTCCTCTTCCGAAAGAGGCGGCAGCTCGAAGATTTTGTCCTCATGCCTGCGGGGAACATCGACAGCCTTTCCCTGCAGAATCCACTTTGTTCTGTAAACCATGGTTCCCAAAAGATTCGGAACGGCAATAGGAATAAGAGAAGTGTTTCCCCACGGACGAAGCTGCGGGTTTACTACGCCGAGTGCGTTTTGTGTAGCGTTGAGGCACTCTGCGGGGTCACAGCAGCCCCTTATGGGGTAATCGGCAATAGCGAGCATTTCCTCTCCGCAGCACTTACCCATAACCATGATTTTCTTTCCGCCGTTTAAGATATCATCCTTGGTGTACGGCTTTCCTTCTCTGTCAAACCAGTAGCGCTTACCGTCGAGTTGAATGCCGGGTCCCTCAATGACAAAGAGGTCGGGATTGTGGGGCTTTGCCGGGCCGTAGAGCGCGGACGCAAATCCCATCCCGATTGAAGAAAGGCAACCGCCTACACATGCCTGCTCAAGCTCGAAGGCCATGTCCGAAGTAACAGCATCCTTGTCTGTGATTTTCGGAGCGTCGGGGAGAGTGTGACCTGCAAGAGCTACGATGCCGGGGAATTTTTCGTGAATTTCTCCGCGCATAATCGAAGGACATGCGGGTCTGAAAGGAGTGACACGTACGTTTCCGATGATTTCAACATCCTTGTCGCCGAAGCCGCGCTTGTCGGCTTCCCTGATAAGCTTGTTCTTTGACGGGTCAAAGCCCATCATGTATGTCGTGATACGGTCGGCTTCAACCGACTGGTTTGAAGCGACTATCATGTGTACGTCAACAGGATCTACGGGAGCGGGAGTATTTCCTTCACCGCCGATGATACCGTCAATTACCGTAAGGTTCGGCTTGAAAAGATAGAGCATATCCGCAAGCTTTTTATTTATGTCGTGAGTGTGGTTGCGCTCACGAAGGAAATACGGGATAGTACCCATGGCATTTTTGAAGCCGAGGGTAACGCCGGTGTAGATGTTTGTCTTCATTTTCGGAACGGATATATAGAAGGCTTTTCCCTTTACGATATCATCAAAGGTATCCGGAATAAGGATTTCCTTCTGCACCTCAGCCTTCGGACACATATAGCGTACAACGGGTCTTCTCTCGAGTGGGACAAGCTCTGTGTTGTACTGCTTTGCGATTCGGTCGTAGTGAGTAATCTTGAAGGAAGCTGCGGCAGGGAAAGGCTTTCCCGAGGACTCCGCAATGATGATATTCGGGTTGTAGTCCTTTACCCATGCGACAACTGCCTCAAAAACACGGGGGTCGGTTGTCTCGGGAAAATCTGTTTTTCCGTCCTTGTCGTAGAAGCCGGAGTTATGGAAAACATTTACAAGGTTCGGCTTTATAATAACCTTTTCGTATTTTGCCATCTCAGCCGCAAAGCTTGTTCTTTCGTTGAGATCATTGAGCGCTGCAAACACTGTTTCGCGGATTGCCGTTACATCTGCTCTATGAAAGTAGTCGTAGGTTCCGTAATTTTCAGGAAGTGCAACGAAATCCTTTGAATAGTCCATAACAGGAGCATCCTTAAGGATTACATAACTTTTTGCCATTTAAAAGGCCTCCTTAAAAAGTAGCACATCTGCCATATTTTTTCCGTGCAATATATGTATGAATTATAGCACAATGTATTAAATTTTACAAATGTAAATTTTATTGTGACAAAGGCTGTCAAGTTCATGTAAAACATAACAAATATTTGACATAAAAGTTGCTGTTTGCTATAATTACATCGTCCCTGGATTTGTTCGTATTTTTACGGACATCAGGTGCTTTAACAAGATATCTTCTTTGCCCCTTCGTTTTATAAGGGAAAGCCCCGCAGCTTACTGCCGCGGGGCTTTCTCTGTTTCATTTAATATTTTTAATTTTTGTCATTTGCTTTTTATTTGTTTTTGCCGAATTTTTTCGGTTTGTACGGTGCCGGATTTTCAAGTTCGTGCATCTTTTTTTTGCCGGTGGATGTTTTGAGGTATGTCACAACGGGAAGAACTCCCTCGTAGAGCAATTCGGACATGTATTTTTCACTTTTTTGTAAGAGGGTTTCGTCCTTTGCAAAGCTTGTGCCGAGTATGGAAACGGCAATGAGACTCTGCATGTCGTTGTCGCCCTCATCAAAGAAAATGTTAAAGGCGTTGAATACTTTTTTAAGAACCGGTCTGTCCTCAAACTTCACAGCCTCCATGATTTTAGGTGTCACGAGGGTGTCAAAATATTCTTCCGGCAGGAAGGTGCCATACTTCTCCGTGTTTTTGTCAGCCTCTCCCTTTAAGGTCGGGAAGATGTTTTCCATGCGATAAGCAAGGTTTTCCGGCTCATATGTCACGGTGCTTTCTTTCTTATTCTTCTTTTTCCCTTTTGCGAGGAATTCCTCAAGTTCAGGGGTCATTGTAGCCTCCGCCTTGCCGTTTTTTCCGGACTTTCCTGCGGATTTGTTCTCCTGGGTATCATATACGCACTCGGTTTCGAAGAAGGAGGAAACGCTTTCGGACACCTCGTTTGCCGACGATTTGATGTCCTTTATGTCCCAGTCCTCTCTGTCGCACTCAAAGAGTGTCTGTGAAACTGTTTTAAAGTTTTCGTCGTCACTTTTTTTGCAGGCAACCGTGAGAACTCCGTCGGTAGCCTCTATGGATACTTCCCCGTTTTCACCTGTGTATGTAAGCGAAATGTTTTCATCCTTGTCATCTTTCTTGTTTACGGCTGAAAGACCTGCAGCGGTCATTGTGCCGTCAATTGATTTTATGAGTGTGAGCTTTGCATCTTTTTCTGAAACCATAATTTATGTCTCGACCTCCAAAACTAGTAGAATCATTTTATCACATGAGCATGTGTTTGTCATTAACATTTTTTATTGAAGTGATTAGTATGATATGTTAATATATATAACCAATGTATGTCTCAAAGAACTTTTTAAGAGGGAGGGTCTTAACATGGAAAATGTATTGGTCGTTTTCGGCGGCTGCTCCAGTGAACACGATGTATCTGTTGTTTCGGCTTCATCAGTACTGAAAAATATCAACAGAGATAAGTACAATGTGTATATGATGGGCATAACCAAGGACGGACAATGGTACCTGTACGACGGTCCGGTGGATGCATTGCCCGAGGATAAATGGCTCACGGAGGGAATAAGAAAGCCTGCGTTTGTTTCACCCGACAGAGGAGTGCACGGTATAACGGTTTTCCATGACGGCTCCTATGAAAACATAAGAATTGACGTTGCTTTTCCCGTGCTTCACGGAAAAAACGGAGAGGACGGAACCATTCAGGGTCTTTTTCAGCTCGCGGGGATTCCGTATGTCGGCTGTGACATGACCTCAAGTGCCGTTTCCATGGATAAGATTTTGACGAATACAGTGGCAGACAAAAACGGGGTCGCTCAGGCAAAATGGGATTACATCACAAGGTACGAGTTTGATTCCGGAATTAAATCCCTGGAGAAAATAGCGGATAAGCTCGGATACCCCATTTTTGTTAAGCCCGCAAATGCAGGCTCCTCAGTTGGCATTTCAAAGGCTCATAATCAAAAGGAGCTTAAAGAGGCTTTAGAACTTGCCTTTGAGCATGACACCAGAGTTCTTTTTGAAGAGTTTGTTGACGGCTTTGAGGTTGAGTGTGCCGTTCTCGGTAACGATGAAATAAAGACCGGAGTTGTGGGACAGATAACTCCGGCAAATGAGTTCTATGACTATGACGCAAAGTATTCAAATGCCGCGAGTCTTTTAAACATTCCCGCACTTGTTTCCAAAGAGATACGGGATGAGATTGCAAGGGAGGCAGTCAGAGTCTTTAAGGCTCTCGGCGGAAGCGGCTTTTCAAGGGTGGACTTTTTTGTAAGAAAAAAAGACAACAAGATACTTTTCAATGAAATAAATACAATCCCGGGATTCACCTCGATAAGCATGTATCCGAAGATGATAGAGGCAGCCGGTATTTCATATACGGAGCTTTGCGACACTCTGCTGTCGCTGGCCCGGAACAGATGGGAGTAAATCAGATGCAACCTGAAGAAGTAGCTGAAAACTACAAAATAACCATATACGACAGGCATACGATAGGCGGAGAGGTAAGTGAGTCGAAAACCGAGCTTATGGGAAATCTCGACCTTACAAACGACGGGTATACCATATGCTATGCCGAGCATGTAGGCGACTTTGCCGGAACGGTTACAAAAATATCCGTAAACGAGCCGAACTCGGTTCGTATGATTCGCGGAGGAGATTTTTCGACAGAGCTTATACTTGAGTGCGGAAAGAGACACAACTGCTGTTATGAAACGCCGTACGGAAGTCTGCTTATGGGCGTATATGCGCATGAGATAAACTCTGTCATGGAAACCATGGGCGGAGACCTTACCTTTGCCTATTCACTGGATGTCGGCGGCGGAGAGTTTTCCGAAAACGAGTTGAAAATAAATGTTGAAAGAGCGGGAGAGAAGGACACATGTCAGTTATAGTAAGCGATGTAAAAAAGCAGCTTTTTGATACCGTAAACAAGGCGGTTTCGGAGCTTGTAAAGTCGGGAGAGCTGCCTGACGGCGAGATGCGTGAGTACAAGACCGAGGTGCCGGCGGACAGAAAGAACGGAGATTTTTCCGCCAATGTTGCAATGGTAAACTCAAAAGCCTGGTCCATGCCGCCGAGAAAATCAGCCGAGCTTATTGCCGAAAAGCTTGACCTTGACGGAACATACTTTGAAAAGGTTACGGTAGCCGGTCCGGGTTTTATGAATTTTTATCTGTCTGACAGATATTATTCCGACATACTTACCGACATACTTAAAAAAGGAGACGCTTACGGAAGAAGCGACTTCGGCAGGGGCGAGAAAGTTCTTGTTGAGTTCGTTTCCGCAAATCCGACCGGCCCTATGCATATGGGAAATGCGCGCGGAGGCGCTCTCGGCGACTGCCTTGCGGCTGTGCTTGATTATGCCGGATATGACGTATCCCGTGAATTCTATATAAACGATGCCGGAAACCAGATAGACAAATTCGGACTTTCTCTTGACGTACGCTACAAACAGCATTTTCTCGGAGAAGAAGCTGTGGAGCTTCCCGAGGATAGCTACCACGGTGATGACATAAGGGTACTTGCCGAGGAATTTGCTTCCGAGTACGGAGACAGATATCTTTCGGAAAGCGAGGAGGTACGCCGCAAGGCACTTGTTGATTACGCACTTCCGAAAAATATTGCAAGCATGAAGGCTGCCATGGAAAAGTACCGTATCATTTACGACACATGGTTTAATGAAAGTATTCTTCATAATGACGGTGAAGTTAAAGATACCATAGATGAGATGACAGACAGGGGCCTTACGTATGAAAAGGACGGGGCTCTTTGGTACAAAAACATACAGGTTCAGACCGAAATTCTCAAGGCTCAGGGAAAGAGCGATGAGGAGATAGAGAAGCTTGACCTGAAGGACGATGTACTTGTACGTGCAAACGGAAATCCCACGTACTTTGCGGCAGATATCGCCTATCACCGTAACAAGATAAAGAGGGGATTCACGAAAAATATCGACGTATGGGGTGCGGATCACCACGGTCACGTTGCGAGAATGAAGGGTGCGCTTTCGGCACTCGGTCTCGGCGGCGACAAGCTGGATGTCGTTCTTATGCAGCTTGTAAGACTTACGAGGGGCGGAGAGGCTGTCCGTATGTCAAAGCGTACCGGTAAAGCCATAACTCTTGTTGACCTTCTTGATGAGATCCCGATAGACGCTGTGCGCTTCCTTTTCAACATGCGTGAGGCAGGCTCTCAGATGGAGTTTGACCTTGACCTTGCGGTTGAACAGAGCTCGCAGAACCCCGTGTACTATTGTCAGTATGCTCACGCTCGAATCTGCAGTATACTCCGTAAGCTTGAGGCTGAGGGAATAAGCGTAGGCGAGACGACACCCGAGGAACTGGACCTTCTCACCGCACCGGAGGAGAGGGAACTTATACGTCACCTCTCATCGCTTACGGATGAAATAATCATTGCGGCAAGAAATTATGACCCGGCAAGAATCACGCGTTACTGTATCGAACTTGCAACACTTTTCCACAAGTTCTACAATGCGTGCCGTGTAAATGTTTCCGACGAAGCGTTAAGACGTGCCCGTATTCACCTTTGCCTCTGTGTAAAGAACGTTCTTAAAAATGTTCTCACCATGATGAAAATAACCGTACCGGACAGTATGTAACGGCATGAAGGAAAAAAGCACAGCCTGCGATTTTGCAGGCTGTACTTTTTTATTTTGATGTTATACTGTACGCTTTTTTCAGTTTTCGTCAGGGAAGAATGATGCGTGAACCGCGGATACGGCTTTTTCGCCGTCCTTCTTGTCAACGAGTACCGAAATTTTTATCTCACTTGTTGAAATCATCTGAATATTTATTCCGGCGTCATAGAGAGCTTCGAACATCTGTGAAGCGGTGCCCGGATGCGTCTCCATGCCTGTTCCGACGATAGAAACCTTTGCTACATTTGTGTCTATGATTACGTCATCCTCAGAGAGGTCGGAGAAGGTCTCGAGAACGATTTCTTTTGCCAACTCGCCGTGAGCGGCTTCAACGGTAAATGTGATATCCTTTGTTCCGTCACGACCTACCGACTGAAGGATGATGTCAACATTTATCTTTTTTGCGGCAAGCTTCGAGAAAAGGTTGAAAGCAACACCGGGTGTATCCGGCAATTTTATAACTGATATTCTTGCGACATTTGTGTCGTTTGTCACACCTCTTATAAGCATCTTTTCCATTTTTACTGCCTCCTTAACTATTGTTCCGGGAATTCTTTTTATACTTGAAAGAACTTCGAGCTCCACATGATATTTCTTTGCCATTTCAACAGAGCGGTTGTTTAAAACCTGTGCTCCGAGTGTTGCAAGCTCAAGCATCTCGTCGTAGGTGATTTCCGAAAGCTTTCTTGCGTTTTTAACTTTTCTCGGGTCGGTTGTGTATACGCCCTCAACGTCCGTGAAAATCTGGCATTTGTCGGCGTGAAGAGCGGCTGCAAGGGCAACCGCGGATGTATCAGAGCCTCCGCGTCCGAGGGTGGTTATGTCATCGTATTTGTTAAGTCCCTGGAAGCCGGCAACGATTATTATTCTGTGCTTGTCGAGTTCTGCAAGAAGCCTGTCTTTATTTATCTTTTTTATACGGGCAGCGGTGTATGATGAATTGGTTGAAAATCCTGCCTGCCATCCGAGAAGGGAAACTACAGGAAGTCCGATTTTCTCAAGAGCCATTGCGAGAAGGGCTATGGATATCTGTTCGCCCGCCGAGATGAGCATATCGTGCTCTCTTTTCGAGTGATTGGGATTTATTTCGTTTGCCTTTTCTATAAGGTCATCCGTTGTGTCGCCCTGTGCGGACACAACTACAACAACGTCGTGCCCCTCGCTGTATGTGTCGGCGATGATACCCGCAACGCGGTTTACACAATCGGCATTTGCAACGGAAGAGCCGCCGAATTTCTGTACTATAAGTGACATGTGGAAGTTACCTCCTGTTATTTCAGCACTTTGCTACGCGGATAAGTGATTTAATTTCCGCTCCTTCAATTCCCGTAAGTTTTTCTCTTATTTCGTTTTCGGAGAAGGATGAGGTTATGAACGCAATCTCGTGTGTACCCGCACCGCTTCTTGCGAGGAGATGAACCTCACCGAGTTTTTCTTTTATTGAAGAAACAATCTGGAAGGAGTCATTTACGTGCATACGGACATACCATTCGTTGGGTATTTCTCTGTAATTCGCTATAAGCTCGGGCTTTTCCTCTCCCCAGTCTATGAGACGTCGGTTGTCTGTGTGATTTGCACAGTCAATAACATCCGCAACAACGGCACTGGCAGTAGGAGCTTTTCCGGCTCCCTTGCCGTAGAAAAGAACCTCGTCCGTTTCGTCTCCGTCGACAAGGATGGCGTTGAAGACATCCGAAACCTTACTGAGCTGGCTCGAGTCTCTGATTACGGCGGGACTTACAAGTATGTATACCTTGCCATCGGGAAGCTTTTCGGCTGTGCCTATGAGTTTTATAACAGCGTCGTAGCTTGCGGCATATGCCACGTCCTCAAGCATGATTTTTGTTATTCCTTCGCAATGTACATCCTTCGGATAAACATGATTTCCGAAAACGAGGCTTGAAAGAATACAGATTTTTCTGCATGCGTCATGTCCCTCTACGTCTGCCGTGGGATCTTTTTCGGCATATCCGTTTTCCTGAGCGATTTTAAGTGCGTTTTCAAAGGACATGTTGTCGGAAATCATTTTTGTGAGAATAAAATTTGTCGTTCCGTTCAAAATACCGTTTACAGAACGTATTTCATTTGCCGCAAGACAAACGGTGAGAGGGCGGATAATCGGGATTCCTCCGCCGACGCTTGCCTCAAACATGAAGTTCACGTTTTTTTCTTTTGCAATCTCGAGAAGCTCAAGACCCTTTTCCGCCACAAGTTCTTTGTTTGAAGTTACAACGTGCTTTCCGGCAGAAAGGCATTTTGAAACAAAATCAAATGCAGGGGTTGTTCCTCCCATGGTTTCAACAACTATTTCCGTGGCTTCGTCATTCAGTATGTCATTGAAGTTCTTTGTGAACTTACCTTCGTTTTCGTCGCCCGGAAAATCGCGGAGGTCGAGGATATGAGTGACCTCAAGGGCCTCTTTGCAGCTCTTTCCGTAAAATGATTTGCCGCGTTTGTTGATGATTTCAACAACGCCTGAGCCTACGGTTCCGTATCCCATTACGGCAATATTCATGTTATTCACCCCTGGTAGAAAATTATTTTCAATATGATATCATAGTTCCCACTTATAATAAAGAGAATATTTTAACTATATTTGATATTTTTTCGTAACTTTTTTGTATTGTTTATTCATACAGCCTAGTGTAGAATTAGAAGCAATGACGGCCTTGTCCGTATTTTCACTAAAGGGTGGTGTTTTAAGTTTGACACTTGACAAGTCGGAGCTTATGACCGAAAAGCGGCGTAAGTTTATTATTAATACGGTGTATTTTGCCATAATTCTCGTACTCTTTTTCTTGTTTTTGAGGTACGCTTTTCAGCCTCTTCTTCCTATCCTTATTTCGGGATTTTTCGGGATTGTGCTTCAAAAGCCGATAAACCGTATAACTGAAAAAACAGGCTGGAAAAAGGGCTTAGTTGCGCCTGTCATCGTGCTTTTGGTTATCCTTGCTCTGGGCGTGGTTTTTTATTTTGTCGGCACACGCCTTATAGACGAGATACAGAACTTTATAACCTTCATAAGACTTCGTATCGAGGATTACTCATGGATTGAGAAGCAGGTTTACTCGCTGGTGGATACATTGCCGGGGATGATAAAGGACAGCGTTACTCCAAAGGTCAATGAGTTTCTCGAAACTCTTAAGCCTGCCATGGAGAGAGACGCCTCTACGGGTGTTTATAAGATAGGCTTTTCCATAATAGATTTTTCCTCTGTTTACGGTAAGCTCAGCACAGGTGTTCTCAACACTGCCAAACAGATTCCGTCGCTGCTTGTAGCCGTTATAGTTACCATCGTTCTCTCTTGCTTTATGGCGGCCGATTACGATGTACTTTCTTCGGGTATAAAGAAGCTTATTCCCGGCGGCGAAAACAATATAATTTCCGCTGTGAAGCGCGTGCTTATGACCTCGGTATGGAAGCTTATAAAGGCATACTTCTTTATCTGCTGTATCACCTTCGCCGAGATGCTTGTGGGTCTTTCGGTGTTCAGGCTCATAGGTATATTCAGCACCGATTATATCTTTGCCATAGCGCTGTTTGCGGCCGTTTTTGATATCCTTCCGGTTGTCGGGATCGGTGCGATTCTCTGGCCGTGGGCGATATACAGCTTTGTAACAGGCAATACCGCGCTCGGAATAGGACTTATCGTGCTTTATGCACTTATAACGGTTGTACGACAGATAATAGAACCGAAGTTTATTGCCGGTCAGATGAGCCTTCCGCCGGCACTCACGCTTACGGTGATGTACGTCGGACTTAAGACAACCGGAGTTATCGGAATGTTTGCCTTTACTATTGCCCTTTATACTCTTAAGGTGCTTGATTCGGAGGGCGTGATTCATCTCTTCGGATCCGATGAAAAGGAAAAGAATGAGGCTTCGGAGGCTTTCTCGGAGGAAAAAGTTACAAAACCGGAATAAGCATTATTACAAAATGTAATTTTATGGCATGCAGGCGTTAATGAATTGTAGCAATTCGTAACTCCGTTTTAGTTTTATTCAAGGGCATTTTTGCATATAATGTCCGTAGAAAATGAGAAACGGAGGTATCGGTATGAGAGCATATATTGATAACAACAGAGAGGGCTTACTTTCAAAACTCATCGTGGGCGCTATGTTTGCCGTTACTTTTGTTGCGGTTGCACTGTTTGATGATGTTTCTCCGGCAACCATGTTGTTCATCTGAGTTGTTTGTCTGAAACTGATTGTCTGACGGGTTTTAACATCTGAACATATTTTTTAGGGGCTGTCCGCTTGTACGGACAGCCCTTTTGTGTTATACTCTTTAGATGATTTGCTTAAATATTACATACATAGGAGAAAATATATGATAATTATTTCCCCGTCACTTCTCTCTTGCGACTTTTCGGAGATGGGAAGTGAAGTAAAACGCCTGAGTGAAGCAGGTGCCGAGTGGATGCACGTTGACGTCATGGACGGACACTTTGTGCCGAATATCACGATAGGTGCGCCGGTGCTTAAATCACTGAAAAAAAAGACGGATTTTATTGCGGACGTACATCTTATGATTTCCGACCCTCTCAGGTATGCTGAGGATTTTGCAAAAGCGGGAGCGGACATAATTACGTTCCATGTTGAGTCAGAATCGGATCCCTTGGAAACCATAAAAAAAATAAGGGAGCTCGGCTGTCGCCCCTCAATAAGCGTCAAGCCTAAAACTCCGGCGGAGGCGGTATTCCAGTATCTGGAGCTTGTGGATATGGTACTCGTGATGACAGTTGAGCCGGGCTTCGGCGGACAGTCCTTCATGGCTGACATGATGCCGAAGGTCAAGGCCATATACGAGGAATCGAAAAGACGCGGCCTGTCCGAAATGATGATAGAGGTTGACGGCGGTATAAACGAAGTAAACATATCAGAGGCCGCTTTTGCGGGCGCAAACGTATTTGTGTCGGGAAGTACCATCTTCAAGGCTGAAGATATGAAAGAGATGATTGGAAAATTGAAGAAAGAGGCCCTCGCGGCTTATCCGGAGAAAGAGGACTGATTTATGGCTTCAGTAAAGTCTGAAAAAATTACGGGTGAAAACAAGGTTATTCGCTCGTATATGATTGACATGATAATTATGTTGTCGGTGACAGTTGTTGTCGCTGTGTATACATACGGCATACGTGCCCTTGAAAGCACTCTGCTGTCTGTTTTTGCGGCGGTTGCCACCGAGGCGGTAAGCTATCTGCTTTTTATGCATAAAAAGCCGGAGAGACTTACCGACCTCTCAGCAATTTTTACCGGCATGGCTATCGCGCTTGCGCTTCCGTCGTCCGCGCCGCTTTTCATGGCGCCGCTCGGAAGCATCGTCGCTATAGCTGTGGCAAAAATTCCTTTCGGAAACGCTAAAAGCGTTCCCTTTGTACCCGCCGCAGTGGGTCTTGCATTTTTGACGATATGCTATCCTGACGTTGTATTTAAATATCCGTCGCTCTCGGTGGGAGACCTCGGTGTTTCATCCATGTCCGAGGAGTTTATACAGGGTACATCGCTTGCACACATGCTCAGTCAGTCAAAGTCCATAGGGACGGGGGTCCTCTATGCGCTGGATGTTTTCGTGGGCAGAGTTCCGGGTCCTATGGGCGCGTCCTGTCTTATACTTATGCTGGGAATACTTGTGTATATGATAATACGCAGGCAGCCCGGACTTATAACAACGGTGAGCTTTATTGCGGCGTGCGGAGTCATGGCAGTGCTTTTCCCGAGAGTTCTTACGGGAAGAACATATTCACTTCTTATGGAGCTTTCTTCGGGGCTTTTGCTCTACTCGGCAGTATTCTTTATTTCTGATCCGGTTACATCTCCGAAAAATCAGGTCGGTAAGGTCCTCTATGGTGCTGTTGCAGGAATCATAACCATGCTCCTCAGGTATTTCGGTGCTTTTGAGGAAAGTGTTTGCTTCGTCGTCATAATGATGAACTCGGTTTCTACTGCTTTTGATAAGCTCGGAGTAAGACTTTCCGAGAAGCCGGACAGAACTTCTTCGCACAGGGTTGAAAGAAGAACAAAACGTAAGGCAGCTACGGAAAAGGTTTCTGTAGAGGATGCCGAGATTTTGGAAGAATCAGATACACCATCAACGGACGGAGGTGCTTCTGAAGATGAATAATAATTATTTTTTCCAGGAAGTTGTAATTAAAAACCCCGTACTGGTAGGTATAATCGGACTTTGTCCGGTCGTTGCCATATGTACGTCTTTAAAGTCTGCTCTTATCATGTCTCTGATAACAATTCTTACATTGATTGTTGCGCAGGCTTTGTCGGCACTCGTTTTCAAACACCTTCCTCAGTGGCTTCGCCTCGGGCTTTATGCTCTTGTGGGAATGGTTGTGGTCGTGCCCTTTATTCTTCTTATTGAAAAGATCAGTCCGTCATCCATGCTCGCTTTTGGTATTTATCTGCCCTTACTTGCGATAAACCCCATCATTACAAGGCAGTGTGAACGCGAGGGTGTAACGCTCAGCTTCGGAAAGACGATTCTCAATGCTGTTTGCGCGGGTACCGGATACTCAATAGTTCTCATCATCACAGGCTTTTTGAGAGAACTTGCGGGCAGCGGTGCGATTTTCGGAAAGCGAATCATTCCTGTTTCTCCGGCCTCCGTATTCCTTATGCCGGCAGGCGGCTTTATAATTCTTGCGTATCTTGCCGCAGCTTTAAGACTTTACTTTAAAAAGATTGATCCGGAGTATGCGGAGGAGCTTGCGATAAATTCGAGAAGTGCCATAAAGAAGAGCAGAACCTTAAAGGCTACACTTCTCGGTGAAGAAGAGCCTCTTGAAGAGGTTTTTGAGGGCGAGGAGCTTATCAAGCCTGAGCTTTTAACCAAGAAAAAGAGCGACGACAAGGAAGCTGCAAAGGACAAAAAGATTCTCGGAAGAAAAAAGACTGCCGATAAGGAGAGGGCTTCCGAAAAAACCGCTCGGAAAAAGAAAAAAACGGAAGCAGCAAAGCCCGAAGAGAAGGCTGACGATAAGCCGCTTGAATCAACGGTTAAGTCGGAGCTCAGTAAAACAGCACCGCTTCCGTCAAACGCAAAGGTTACACACAGAACCGAAAAGTTTGAGTTTATAACTCTTGACCTCTCGGCTTCGGAAAAAACGAAGGAGGAAGCAGAGGCTTTCAGAGAGGCTGTGGAAAAGAGCAAGGAGAAGCCACCTCAGAAGCAGAGAGCTTCAAAGAGGAATCAGACAAAGAAAGTAAAAGACCCCGAAAGTAAGGACAAGGCTTCTATTGTCTATAAATCCGACGAGCTTGAAAAGCTTATGGCAATGTCCCTTGATGACATAATAGATACATTGCCGGAATCGAAAGACGCAAAAGAGGAGGACGATGAGAAATGAATGTAATAGCTGCCTTTTTGTCTGCGTTTTTCTATGTTGTGTTTACTCAGAACCTTGTTTTTACGGGCGGATACGGAACAAGTGAGGTTATACGCTCTGCGGCCCGACCGAGACAGATATTGGTTTTCTCGGTGATGATCGTTTATTTCTCGACGTTTACATCGCTCATATGCAGGCTGCTCTTGCTTATACCTTTCCTTAAAACCGCGTCGACAACACTTACTCTTGTAGTATATACGGCTGTACTTACGGTTTTGTATCTTGTTACGGTCAGCATTTTCCGCGCGCTGCTTGCAAATTCTTCGTGGAAGCAGGCGGAGAAGGATAAATTGGTGCGCCAGACTGCGATTGCCGCATTCAACACGATAGTTTTTGCCGTGCCGTTTATCAACCAAAAGGTTGCATACACCGTGAGCGAGTCTATCGCACAGGGAATCGGAGCGGGTGTATCCTTTGTCATAGCCACGCTTCTTATACATATGGGAATGAGAAAAATTGAGGCAAACAAAGAAATTCCCGGTTGCTTTAAGGGAACGCCGGCTTTGTTTATGTATATTGCTATTCTGGCGCTTGCATTCACGGGCGTGAGCGGAAAATCCCTTTTCTTCTGATAAAAACATACAAAATGAGAAGCCACGAGTCGCAACCGATTCGCGGCTTCTTTTTTGAGTTTTCTCTTCTCTTGAAAGCTTTTTTGAGAACTTTCTTGCGAGAGCTTTTTCGGAAGCTTCTCTTTTTTCGGGGCTTGTTTTTTTGAATACCCTTTTATTGATTTGCACCTGATGAAGCTTCTTTTGTTGACATGTCTTCCTTTATGTTATCCATTGTATCTTTGGCTTTTGAGGAGGCCTCGCTTTCCGCATCACTCACGGCATTTCCGGCGTCACTCACGGCGTCTCCGGCGTCCTCCGCAACGTCTCCCATATCATTTATCACACCGTTCTCGGTATTGCCGTCGGTTGAGCCTGTGCCGGGCTTTTTGTCTGAAGAACAAGCCGACATTGATAAGATACAAATCAGAGCCATGACGGCCGCAATAACTTTTCTTTTCAAAATAATACACTCCTTTTGTGTGCCGATATGCTTTTGCATATGCGGTTGTTTTTATTATTGTCGGATATTTTCTTTATATACATCATTTGGTCATGGTGCCGCCGTCCGAGTAAAGAAGCAGCAGGATATCCCTCTCTGTTCCGTCTTCTGCGTCGATGTATACGAGCAAATCCTCCCCGCGTTCTCCGGAGCACAGAAATTCCCGACAAAAAAATTCCTTATCGCTGTCTGAGGGAATGAGCGCGAGCTTTGAGCTTCTGACGCTGAGATTTGGGGCGAGTTTTTTTGCCGCGTCTTTTTCCGAAACCTTTGGGGCTTCTATATTTCTTTCCTTGTGATTCATTATGAATCCGCGGGCGTCAAATGAAAGGACTCGTCCGTTGTCAAGCGCAACTCCCACCTTTATAAGGTCGGTGTAGCATACAACGCCGTTTTCGGAATAGGCATAGTTTATGACACAAATGCCGTCGTCCGTATAGTGATAGGTCGCACGCATATTTTTGTATCCTGCCGCTTCCAAAAAGGCAAGACCCTTTTCCACGGCTTCGCCGCAGGTTATTTTCGCCTCGCCCGAGCGGTTTGAAGAGATGATTGTACAGAGAAGTCCGCCTTTTTTTGTTACACTTATACTTGTGCTTTTCGTTGAGTATGTGTAGCAATCAAAAGTGCCGCTTTCATCCTTTCCCGTAAGCAGAGAATCCTTTTCAATCCCCGTAACCCTGGCGACATATTCTTTTGCCTCCGGCTCGGATATTTCGGGCAGATTGTCCAGCATTCCGGCATCCTCGTCACCCATATGGTCCGAAAAGGGGCCGTCGTATATGAGTGTCGGATAGTCTGAAAACGATTGCTCAAGGTCCGTAAGACTCGTGTTTATAGTCTCTGTCTGCAGGGGCAATGTATCCGGATTTTCGTATTCGGAAATAAGCTCCGATATGCTGTCGGAAAGTCTTGTCGCGTAGTTGAGAAGGCTGTTGAGTGTTGAACGCTCCGTGTCGGTAATTGCCTCTCCCCGTTGAAGCTTTGAATTTATGCTGTATGTGAAGTCACCGACCTGAGATAAAAACTTATATGTGTTTTCGAGAAAAGAATCAGGAGCGGAAATCTGCGACAACGCAGACTTTGCCGATGAGCAGTCTCTTGAAAGCTTCGATGATACCCGTGCAACCATGGACGGACTGCTTGCATACAGACCTTTATGAAGCTCGGTTGCTATGTTGTCAACGTATTCGGAAAGGCTTATAACGGAGTTTTGCTGTGCCGCCCTCAGTCTGTACTCGTAGTCCTTGGATTTCTCTGACATGATAATTACGGAAATACCAAGACAGAGTATGAGCGCGATTGTAAAGGTAATGAGACGTATCTGTCCTCTTTTCAGCTTTGTTTTTGTCATTTTTATCACCCGCTCGAATATTTTTTTGTACATCAAATAGTTTTCGGGGAAAACACAAAAATATACACGGCAAAGGGCAATAAAACATTGCGTGTCAATATGCTTTGAGTTATAATAATATGGTATGTAATAAGAATTGAGCCTTATTGAATTTGATTGTATCGGAGGGAAAACTTTTGGAGTGCTATTTTGATAATAGTGCAACTACCAAGCCTGCACCGAAGGTGGTGGACGCTATGGTTGACACTCTTACAAATAATTACGGCAATCCTTCCTCCTTGCATATAAAGGGTGATGAAGCAAAGACTGCTCTTGACAAGTCCAGAAATGAACTTGCAAACGCTTTTTCGTGCTTGCCGAATGAGGTGTATTTTACGTCAGGAGGAACGGAAAGCAATAACATCGCCATCATGGGAACGGCAATGGCTCTTTCACGCAGAGGAAAAAAAATCGTCACAACCGCTATTGAGCATCCCAGTGTTTCGGAGTGTATGAATCGACTTGAAACAATGGGATTTGAAGTAGTCAGACTTCCCGTGGACAGTTTCGGTGTAGTTCGGGAGGAGGATATTTTTTCTGCAGTAAACCGCAACACCATACTTGTCAGTATGATGCTGGTCAACAACGAGGTGGGAAGTATACAGCCCGTTTCGACAGCTGCAAAGGCGGTAAGACGGGCGGGATCTGTCGCACAGATACATTGCGACGCAGTGCAGGGCTTCGGAAAGATACCCGTAAAGCCGCGCGAGCTCGGTGCTGACCTCATAAGCGTAAGCTCTCATAAGATACACGGTCCTAAAGGACAGGGAGCTCTTTATGTGAGAAAGGGAACAAGACTTACTCCGTATGTACTCGGCGGCGGTCAGGAGGAAAACATCAGATCCGGAACACATGGTATGCCGGGAATAGTGGGTCTTGCTACGGCGGTTTCGGAAATCGGAAATATCGGAGAGAATTATGATTATGTAAAGTCCCTCAAAAATCAACTCCTTTCAGAAATTGCCGATGTTCCGAATCTTGCGGTAAATTCGCCTATTAATTCCTTGCCGTATATCCTGAACATCTCTCTTGTCGGTGTTCCGTCGGAGGTGCTGAGAAACTATCTGTCAGACAACGGAATCTGTGTTTCTACCGGTTCCGCCTGCTCAAAGGGGCACAGGAGTAAGGTTCTTACCTCGATGAATTTTTCTGCTGAAAGAATAGACTCAGCCATACGAATCAGCTTCTCACGTTTTAATACGAGAGAGGAAGTGGCCTTTTTGGCTCAGTGCCTTAAAGACGCAAATAACAGACTCAGAAAGGTTGTTTAACTTCCAATGAAGGAAATTATACTCATAAAAAACGGTGAGCTGGCACTTAAAGGTCTTAACAGAAACACCTTTGAGGACGCTCTTGTTAAGAATCTTAAAAGACGGCTTACTCCCGTTATGAAGTTTGAAATAACAAGATCTCAGTCAACTATCATGATAGAGCCGCTTTCGGAAAATCCGGATATGGATGAGGCTGCGGAGATAGTTTCGCACGTGTTCGGTATCGCGGGATTTTCAAGAGCCGCAGCGACTGAGAAAGATATGGATAAAATAAAGGAAGAAGCCGACTTGTTTTTGGGTGAAGCGCTTGAGGAGGTAAAAACCTTTAAGGTTGAGTCAAAACGCTCGGATAAGCACTTTCCCATGAAGTCTCCCGAGATTTCAAGAGAACTCGGAGGGTTCCTTTTATCCAGACATCCGCACCTTCGTGTGGATGTACATAATCCCGACATCATCGTAACGGTTGAAATACGTGATAAATATGCATTTATCCACGGAAATCAGCAAAAGGGAGCGGGAGGAATGCCGGTTGGAACAGCCGGACGTGCCATGGTTATGATTTCCGGCGGAATTGACAGTCCGGTAGCCTCTTGGACTATGGCAAAGAGAGGACTTGTTCTTGACGCCGTACATTTTGCATCGCCTCCGTATACGAGCGCGAGAGCCGAACAAAAGGTTCACGAACTGCTTGAAAAGGTGTCGCTTTACAGCGGCAAGATAAATCTTTTTGTAGTACCGTTTACCGAGATACAGGAGCACATAAAGGACGATTGTCCCGAGGAACTTTTCACTATCATCATGAGACGGATGATGATGAGGATTGCCGAAAAGATTGCCGTTTCGCGAGGATGCGGTGCTATCATAACGGGAGAGAGCCTGGGTCAGGTTGCAAGCCAGACTCTCCCTGCCATAGCGTGTACAGATGCGGTGGCAGGTATTCCTGTGTTCAGACCGCTTATCGGTATGGATAAGGATGAGATAGTATCAATCTCAAGGAAGATCGATACCTTTGATACCTCTATCCAGCCGTATGAGGACTGTTGTACGGTATTCACTCCGAAGCACCCGAGGCTTAAACCGAAGCCGGAGGAGGTTGCAACGGCAGAGGAAGTGCTCAAAATTGACGAGCTTGTTAAAAGGGCCGTTGACGGCGTGCGACTTGTGGAGATAGATACATCGACCGGCATACGGTAAAAAGGAGTTTTTACTTTGAACTTCATAATTCTTGATGAAAGCATATGCCTTTTTTCAAAACATCCCGAAGATGAACTGACTGTACTTGCAAGGAAAGTCGGTATGGCGCTCATCAGAGAAAAAATGAAGGTTGCATTGGCGGAGTCGTGTACCGGCGGACTTGTCGCAAAAACTCTTACGGATGTTCCCGGTTCGTCAAATTTCTTTGAGCTGGGAATGGTAACATATTCAGACAGGATAAAAGAGGAAATTCTCGGCGTTCATAAGGAAAATGTTGACAGATATTCCGTGGTGAGTGCGGAGGTCGCGGCCGAAATGGCGCAAAGGATAAGGACGGTTGCCGGTTCCGAGCTGGGAATCGGAATAACGGGAGTTGCGGGACCCGGACCTGACGGAGGACATCCGGAGGGAGAGATATACATCGCTGTATCCGACGGGGCGTCGTGTGCGGTCTTAAAGCTTATGACACACACGGACGGAGCCAGAGATTTCAACAGAAGTCTTGCGGCACTAAACGCATTAGGTCTTATAGACCTTTATCTTGAGGATAAGCTTTTTTAAAAAGGGGTGATTAACGTGGCAAAAAAAAAGACAGGCAATGCGGGAAAGCCCGAAAAGACCGCTCAAAGCGAAGTGATTCCGGAGGGCCAGTTATCACTCGAGGATATTTCTGAGAAGAAAACAGAAAAGAAAACCACGGGAAAGAAAAAAGCTGAAACAGAGAAGACTTCCGAGAAAAAGGCAAAGACCGAAAGTAAGGCGAAAGCGGAGAAAGAAGTAAAGGCTGAAAACAAGACTAAAAAGAAGACAGAAGATAAAACTGAGAAAAAGGCAAAGACCGAAGGCAAGACAGAAGCAGAGAAAGAAGTAAAAGCTGAAAAGAAAACAGAAAATAAGCCTGAGAAAAAGACAGAAAAGAAAACCACAGGAAAGAAAAAAAACCAAGAAAATAAATCCGACCGAAAGAAAACCTCGGATAAGGCTTCGGATGAAAAAAAGAAAGAAACTGAAAAGGGCTTTGCGGATAAGACTCTCACCAGTCAGGAGATGCTTGATATCGCATTTGATGATATCGAAAAGCAGTTGAGAGAAGAAAAACCGGAAAAAATAAAGTCAGAAAAAACAAATTCCGAAAAGAGTAAGGCAGAGAGCGAAAAATCGGAGAAAGCGAAGGCTGAAAAAAGCAAAGCGTCGAGTGGTAAATCGGGGAAAGCGAAGGCCGAAAAGAGTAAGGCGGAGAGCGGTAAATCGGAGAAAACAAAGGCCGAAAAAGAAAAACCGACGAGAAGTAGCCCGGTAAAAGAAAAGACCGAAGCAACCAAGCAGGCAGAAAAGGCCGAAACTGAAAAAAAGACCTCCGAACAAAAGAAAAAGTCCGGACAAAGGAAAACAACGGAGTTATCCGAAAAGACCGAGCCGATTGTTACGGAAGCAATTTTGGAAGAGGCGGAACCGAAAGATTTCGACGACGGTACCGAGCCTGTAAATACCGAGCTTAAGGGAATTCCGAAGGTGCTCTCACTGTTTGTTCCCACGCAGAGTGACGGATTATCTGAAATTATTCGCAAGGGATTGCTTGTGATTTGTTTTGTCATAATTATAGTAAGCGTGGTTGTTCTCGTAAAAAGCACGAAGCAGCCGGCAGGTGAGGACGATATCGGTTCAAACTTTGTTACAAGATACGTTTACTCTTATCAGATAAACAGAAACCAATCTACTGAAAACGGGTAAAAGGAGGAATTTACTTGTCAGATCAGAATTACAATAACTACTATGGGCAGCAGATGCCGCAGCAACAGATGCCGCAGCAACAGATGCCGCAGCAGCAGGTACCGCCGCAGCAGATGCCGCCACAGCAGGTACCGCCACAGCAAATGCCGCCACAGCAGATGCCGCCACAGGAGCAAGTGCCGCAGCAACAGTATTATCAGCCTCAGCAGGGATATTATCAGATGCCGGGGGCACCATCCGTACAGGCTCCGTATATCCCACAGGCAGCTTATTATCAGCAGCCCTATTATCAGCAGCAGATGCCACAGGGCCAGGCTCCGCAGGGACAAATTCCGTATGTTTCCGCTCAGCCGTATTACGGAGCACCTGCGCCGATTCCCGGTGTGCCGACACAGCCTTCACCCGAGCCGGAGGTAATTCTTCAAAAATCCATGTTTGAAGAATACGGCTTCTCCGATGAGGAGGCTTCGTCTTCAAATCACAATTTTGGTGGATTTATGGAAGACAATAATGAGCCGGAAGAGGAATCATTACCTGAAAATATCTTTACATCAACAACGCCTAACTATACGGAACAGGACATGGAAGAGATGTCGAATTCATCTACTGTAGAGAATAGTGTGTTTACATCGACAACCAAAACGTTGAATCTTGAGGATGTTGAAAATGCCGCAAAAACGGAAACGGATATTGACAGAGATGTCTTTTCAAATTCCGTTCCGGTTTCCGAGCGAGTGCCGGAGGAAGAACTGACTGCTCAGCAGACTGCAGCTTCATCGGGTTTTACATCTGAACCTGCGGCAGAAGAAAAGCCTGCAGTTGATTTTATGGCTTCAATGAAGAGTATGTTCTCTTCTATGGGCGCTACAGCAGTTGCAGCGACCGCTGCTGCGACAGCCGCAGTAACACCTGTTCCTGAAGCGGTTGTACCTGAAACTCCGATTGCTCCCGAAGTACCGGTTGCTCCCGAAACTCCGGTTGCTCCTACAGCACCCGCTGCTCCCGAAGTAACACCCACTCCCGAAGCACCTGTTGTGTCTGTAAAACCGGATGTGGTTATAAATGCGGAACAGGAGTCTACCATTCAGGACATAAGCAGTACGACATCCCCTGAGGAAAAGCCCGAAGAGGAAAAGGGACCTGAGTACTGGGCATATATGAATACTCTTCTGGATAACTTTGACGACGGAAAAGTACATAGTCATATGGAAGAGGAACGAAAGGCACCGACTGTTGTGCCTCAGGAAAAAGAGGAACGCCGCCCTTTTTCGGAAGGCGCAGTAAATCCTGAACCTGCGACGGATATACCTGCGCCACAGGAAATCACCCCACATGCACCGCAGGAAGTTTCAAATCGCGGAATCTTCATAAAGGACGTAACAAATGCCGAGCTTAAGCCTGCTTCGGCTCATGTTGAAGCTGTTCCGGAGGTTCCTGAAGTTAAAGAAGCTCCGACTGCTTCCGTTGATGATGACAAGTCGTGGCTCGTTCCGGAGGATATCAGCGACAAGTCCCTCAAGGCTGAGGAAAAAGCTGCGAAAAAGGCAGCTAAAGAGGCGCTGAAAGCAGAGAAGAAAAAGGATGTATCGGAAGCAGCTCCGGCAAAGGAAAGTATTCCGATGACTGACGATGATATTTCGAAAGACAGAAAGAGCTTCAAAAAATTTCTTGCAAAGGTATTCCCGGTAAAAGGAGACCCTGTCGGAGAAATCATAAGAAAGCTCGTTGTTATAATATCTTTCATTGTTCTCGTAGGCTGTGTTTCATGGCTTCTCTCTATATTTATTCAGGGACAGTCGAACGCAAAGGTTTATGATGAACTTTCGGACAAAATGAAGCAGTCTGAAACCACAAAAGATGATTGGAGCTCTATCTACGAAAAATATCCTAATGTACAGTTCCCGTCAGGTATGCAGACAAAATTTGCCGACCTTTACGCAACTAACCCGGATATCGTCGGGTGGCTAAAGATTGACGGTCTGGGAATTGATTATCCCGTTGTTCAGACAACGGACGACGCATACTATCTCAAGCACGACTTTATGCGTAACAAGAGTGACTACGGTACGGTATTTTTAAGTTCGGGAAACAATGCAAAGGACCTTGACCTAAACAATGTTGTCTACGGTCACACCATGCGTCGTGACAATCAGATGTTTACTCCTCTTAAGGAGTACAAAACTCTTGAGGGCTTCAAGAAGAATCCAATCATTGAGTACAATACTCTGTATGCAAACTATAAGTTCAAGGTTTATGCAGTGTTTATCACTAACGGTGATTCTACCGGAGACGTAAACAATTATCTTTTTGATTACACCTTTGCAAATCTTGCAAATACATCTGCGTTTGCGGGCTTTATAAACCAGGTCAATATGCGTAAGCTTTATACAACGGGCGTTTCCGTGATGCCTGACGACAAGCTTCTCACTCTCTCCACTTGTACATACGAATTTGATAACGCAAGGCTTGTTGTTATCGCAAGACTTATCAGAGAGGGAGAAAGCGAAGAGATTGATTTCTCAAAGGCAGCCGAAAATAAAAACCCACGTTATCCGCAGGCATGGTACACTGCAAACAAAAAGGAAAATCCGTATAAGGATGAGGCTCAGTGGAGACCTACTGAGGCAAAAACAACGGAATGAGGTAAGAGTATCTGATGGTATTAAGTCTTTTTTCAATGGCGGCTGAGGTTACACCCTCGATAAGAGAGTCACAGCTGGCAATCGAGAGCGCATTTAAGTCGGTTCTGGACGATGATTTTTCATTCAAAAACTTTTCAAATGAAAAAATATTTTTATCCGAACTGTCAAATGCGGTGGCGGAGAGTAAAATAGTTGTACTTTGTGCCGACCCGAGTCTCTATAAGGCTTTCAAGACCTTTGTCGCAAATGCATTTAACCTTAAGATGAAGGCAAATAAAACCATATCCAAGGCAATTATTTCTTCACATCCGGAGCTTGACGATGAGGCGGTTTCCGAACAGGCTTTAATCCCTGCCGGAGCGTCCCCTCTTGTTTCTGAGGACGGACTTTATTCAGGCTACGGTATAAAGGCAAAAAAACAGTTGCTTATTGTTTTGCCTCTTGATGATAAAAGAATCGACTATATCATCAACGCAGGACTTTATCCTTTTGTACGTGCAAACATGGATATGTCGGTATTTAACGAATCGGATCCGCTTAAGGATGTAAGCACACCCGATTTTGTTGAAAGACCGAAAAAATCCAAGACCTCGTCGATGTATGACGTGCAGATAATAAAGGAAACAGTAAAAAAACTTTCTTCAAAAGGACTCACTGTTGCAGTTGCCAACACAAAAACCGTGGACTTTCTCGGAAATATCTCGACTACCTCGGTGGACCTCAGCAAGGTTGTTTTCATTTCGGATTATACGTGTGAAAAGGGTGACATGTCGGCTAGAGAATATGCCATACACCTCGCAAACGGCGCATTGCTCAATTCCTCTAACAGCGTCGGCGCCGCTATTACAAAGGTATTCTCAATTCCGAATGACGACGGTACAACGCAGTATTTTATGTACGTATGTATCGCTGATAAGGAAAATGCCAATGTCGCAAAGCTTATAGCCGAGCCGGAGGATACACCTCCTATGCTTATCTACAAAGCAGTCGAGGAGCTTTTCAAGATGTTGTCTCTCTGGTCCGATACCGGATATGCTATGCCGCAGTTTACGGACGACAAGGTTGTAAAGAAAAATATCGAGGCACACGAGTCGGACGAAAAGATACAGAAAATGAAAATAGCCGTTTCGGCCATAATTGCCGGAGCAGCGATTGCATCTACACTGATATCCGTATTTGTTCAGAATGTCTACGGTGTGTTATAGCGTTTAAAGTAAAACGCCGAAAGTACAGTTTGTGTACTTTCGGCGTTTTTTTATTCGTAAAGATCCTTGTAGACCGTGACAAGGTCATCCATGGAAAACTGTTCAATCCTGCTCGTTTTCGGGATTCCGTGCTTGTCAAGAGTATCTGCAAGACGCTCCTTTGTAGCGGTACCCATCACAAGAGAATTCATAACGGTTTTTCTTCTCTTTGAAAAAGCAGCCTTGACCATGGTGAAAAAAGTGTCTTCGTCCTTTATCTCCGCAAAGGGTTCCTTGCGGATGTTGAGCTTTATTACCTTGCTGTCAACCTTCGGCTCCGGCATAAATGCCGTCCTCGGTACAAAGAACAATTGCTCTGTATGTGCATAGAAATTTACGGCTATGGTTACAGCACCCGATTCTCTTGTTCCCACCTTTGCACAGAGTCGGTCGGCAGCCTCTGCCTGTACCATGACTATAAGTGACTCTATGGGAAGCCTTTCTTCAAGAAGCTTCATTATTATGGGAGAGGTGATATAGTACGGTAAATTCGCACATACCACAACCTTCATGCCGCCGAACTTTTCACGAATAATTCCGTTAAGGTCAAGCTCCAGGACGTCTCCGTTTATTATTTCAACATTGTCGTATTCTGAAAGTGTTTCATCGAGTATCGGCAAAAGTCTGCTGTCAAGCTCGATTGAAACAACTTTTTTTGCTCTTTTGGCAAGCTCTACGGTGAGAACACCTATTCCGGGTCCTATTTCGAGTACACCGTATTCGGGGCTTTCAACCGCATGCTCTGCCATAGTCGGACAGATAGAGGGGTCTATTATAAAATTTTGACCGAGTGCCTTTGAAAACGAAAAACCGTTTTTATTCAGTATTTTCTGTATCTGATTTATGTCTGATAAATTGTACATATGTTTCCTTTTTAGATGATGTCGGACCACTGAATGACATAGTTTCTTACTTTCGAAGCTTTTTCCGCAGGAGCAAGAAGATAGATATAATCATCAATAAGTGTAACGTTTGAGTTTCCGTGAAGAAGGAGTCCCTCTCCGTTGTAAACTCGAAGCTCGTCTTCTGAAAAGTCGTATGCAAGCAGCCTGTCTTTGTTTCCTGCAAATGTACCTGTCATAATCATTCTGGTGCCGTCTTTACTTACCGCAAATGAGTCCACAGCTAAAACGGTGAAGGAAGAACCCATGGTGTTTGTTTTGTCTCTTTCAACGCTGTAGACGGTTTTTGCTTTAGGGTTAAATATATTTTTCTCACTTACGATATACTCACCGGGAGTACCTGTAAATACGTGTATCGGCTTATTTTCCTTTCCGAGCTCCGTAAGCTCAAAGCTCCTCCTGTCGGAGTCGTCCTTTTCAACATTTTTGAGGAAATAAATCTTTCCGTCCTTGTTGAAAAGGTAAGGCAGAGAAGCGTCTTCACTTACCAGGGTTTCCTTGCCGCTTACGGTTTTCTTCATAAAGAGCTTGTAGCCGGATTCTTTGTTATCCGAAGGTCTCGAGAAAAAGTAGAAGCCGTCGTTTCTCTCGCAGATGAAGTCTGTGGGAAAGGTCATCTCGGTATTCTCTCCGGCATCTGAACAGATACACTCGGCGTTTTTCGTGTCCGATGAAAAAACAAAGGCATCATCGTATGTCTTGTTGTTTTTATAGTAGTCGTGAATGGTATAATCCGCAAAGGCGATGTAATCGTAATTGTCGGTTATACGGTTTTCGACAACCTTAAGGAATGCATACGGAAATTCTGTGCTCTCCTTGTCGGAGTAAACGCCGTAGCCCTCAGTCTTTCCGTCAACAGTTAAAAGAGATACGGCTACGTGAGCACCATCCTTTACGCCCGGCAATGTAATGCTGAGTGAGCCGGACTCTCTGACCTTCTTAAAGGTTTTTCCGTCGAATTCATAGAAGGCTATTTTTCCGTTATCGTCCAAGGAATAAAACTTGTTTTCAAAGCTTGTTTTAAGAAACGGATGTGTATCCTCGGAGTTGTATACGGCTTTTTCCGTAAAGTGCGCACTCATTTTACTGTCTTCTGTTTTTAAAGAGTCTTTTTCGTATTTGTACACGGTGGGAAGCTTATACAAAAAGGCAAAAGCCGCGATACAGACTGTCCCGAGAACAATGCCTATGGTTATCGCCCATCTGTATACCGTCCATTGCGAGTGCTTCAATAAAACGCCTCCTTAATGTTATTGAGCGGAGTCGCCGATGATGTTCGTAGCGCCCTTGTTAGCTTCCGGAACAAATCCGATATAGCTCTTTCCCTTGTTAAGCTTGAATGTGTTGCCGTTTTCATCGGTGATTTTAAGCATGTCTGACGGGCCGCCCTTTGTCCACTTGATATTTTGGTATGTACCGTTTGAAACAACAACACCGGTGCCGCCCGAAAGATTCATGTCGATAGAACCCTTTGTTCCGGCAATCATGGAATAACCGGGGAAGTAGAGGAGAATTACATTGGTAACAGCCATCTGGCTTCCGTTTTCGTCAACCATCTCGGCGGAATTCATGTAGTTGTAGTAAAGACCGTCCTGTTTGTTGTACTTAAAGGTGTGATTGTAGCTCTGTGAGAAGGAGAGGGAAACGGATGTGCAGCTTCCGCCTGAAAGTGCGGCAGCCTTATCATTAAACGAAAACGGGTTTTTGTATGAATCCTTTATGTCGGCACGTACCCCGGTTCCCGAAACAGCGTTTGTAAGCCATTCACCTGTTGTGTACGCGGTATGCTCGGTTCCTCTGCTGTTGCGTGACGTATCCCTTTTGAAATACTGGGATGTGTTTTTCAGGTTGCCCTGTCCGTTGCCGTCGATATCATCTGTGCCTCTTGATTTCATGGCACTGTATGCCGTTGCGGCACCTCCGAAGTGAACGTATATGGCGTCAAAGCCCTCTGCCATTTCAACAAAGTCTATACGCGCCGAGCGGATGGGACCGACCTTTGGTATCTTTGATACGTCAGAGTAGAGCCAGAGCATTCTTGTGATGCCGCTCTCAACAAGACCTTCAACGGTGATGTCTGCGGAGCCGAGTCCCCACTGCGGACGGGCAGCAGGTGAGTTTTCAACAACGACAGCCATGGGGCGTTTCCCGACAGCACTGTCCGAAAGGCCGTCCTCTCCGGTGAGCGGATTAAGCTTTACGACAGGTGCTTTTTCTGAGGCTTTTGAACCCTTTTTGTCGGATTTATCTGTTTTTTTGCATGCGGTAAATGCAAATAAAAAGCAGAAAATAAGTGTTAATGCAATTATTTTTTTAAGTGTTACGCTCATTTCTTGAGTCCTCCTGAAAAGATGCGTCGGCATCTAAAATTACCAAGTTATATTATACTACCGGAAAAAGATTTTTCATAGTTCTTTTTGCATTGACACCAACACTTTTATTTGCTAAAATTCTCTGTGCAAATGCGCTTGTAGCTCAGCAGGATAGAGCGACCGCCTCCTAAGGTTGCGTTACAACGGTCACCTTGGAAAAACTTCATACAGGATTCAAGTTCGAGTTTCTTCGGGCTTAGTCATAAAACCAGCCATGTCTCAGTAGCTCAGTTGGATAGAGCACACGCCTCCTAAGCGTGGGGTCGGAGGTTCAAATCCTCTCTGGG